>Ga0206129_10001179_pt1 | contig 36051 bp, 32 predicted proteins | sample Helgoland_Spring_8_FD_148616 | JGI IMG/M metagenome (GOLD analysis project Ga0206129, IMG submission 148616) | Pelagic subsurface seawater microbial communities from Kabeltonne, Helgoland, North Sea - Helgoland_Spring_Bloom_20160502_2 | ecosystem: Environmental > Aquatic > Marine > Epipelagic ...
TGGCTGGTGCTCTCGTAATAGATTTCGGCGGCGGGCACGGTCACGGCGGGCGGCGTCGACGCCGGGTCGGGGCGCAAACGCAGGTCGGTGCGGAAGGCGAAACCGTCGGCGGTGCGGTCCTGCAGCAGCGCCACCCATTGCTGGGTCAGCCGCGCCATATCCTGGCCCAGCCGGTCTGGCCGGGTGGTCGGCACTTTATCCGGCTCGTAGAGGACGATCAGGTCGATATCGCTGGAATAGTTCAACTCCCGCGCACCCAGCTTGCCCATGCCGAGTGCGAAAACCCCGCATTCGTGGGTGGGGCTGGCCGGGTCGGCGAGGGTGAAGCGGCCGCGCCGGGCGAGGTCGGCCAGCAGGAAGGCCAGCGCGGTCTCGATGCAGGTGTCGGCGGTGTCGGAGAGGGCGTGGGTAACCTGTTCCAGCGTCCAGGTGCCGGTGACATCGGCGATGGCGATGGCGAGCGCGGCGCGGCGACGGGCCTGGCGCAGGCGGGTCTTGGCATCGGATTCGGAGGCCGGCGGCTCGGCCAGGGGCCTGAGCGCATCGGGCCAGGCGGCATCCGGCCCTTGCGTCAGCAGGGCGAGCAGGTAGGCGGGCTCCTGGGCAGCGACGGCGGAGAGGTAGGAACTGCAGCCGAAGACACCGGCCAGCAGAGCCTGGGCGGTTGCATGTGCGGCGGCTTTGGTGCCGCGGGCAGCGGCCTGGGCATCGCTTTTGGCCAGCGCCTCCAGCCAGCGCTCGATCCCGATTGCGCCCTGGGCCGGATCGGCCGGCAGCGGCATCTCGCCAATGTGATCGCAGAACATGTTGCCTATCCTACATAAAACAGGTCTGACCACTTTTTCACCGGAACGGTGTGCGCCGGTTCGGGTGTGCGGGTAAAGGGCGCGAATGCCAGAGGATACGCAACAGCAAATGCCAGAACGCAAGGGCAGGGGCAAACGCCTGACCGGCTGGGCGGTGCGCGTGCTGCTGGCCAGCCTGACGGTGCTGGTGCTGATGGGGGCCTTCATCGCCTGGCGGGTGGCGCAGGAGCCGGTGTCGCTGGCGTTTGCAATCCCGACGGTCGAGGAGGCTTTGTCTGCCGCCGATGGCTCCTACGTTGTCCGGCTGGGCGGGTTTCAATTGCGGCGCGACGGCCTGGCGTTCGTCTTCGAGGCTCAGGACCTGGCGGTGCTGCACGGCGACGGAGAGGGCCGGGCGGTCGGCACGCCGCTGGCGGTGTTGCCGATTGCCGAGATCAGTCTGAGCCTTGGCGCCTTGGTGCAGGAGGGCGTGCTGGCGCCCGAGCGGGTGACGGCCAGCGGGTTGCTGGTGACGGCCCAGCGGGACGCGCAGGGGATTGAGGTTTTGCTGGCCGAACGGGGCGAGGGGGCCGGCCAGGGCATCCGGTTGAGTGGCCTGCGGGAATTGCTGCAAACCGACCCGCGGCTGCGGCACCTGAAATCGGTCGAACTGAACCGCCTGACCTTCCGTGTCGTCGATCCGCTGCTGGGCTTTGCCTGGCAGACGGAGGGCACGAGCATGCGCTTGGTGAACGAGCCGGACGGCTTCAAATGGGAAGGGCTGGTCGGTTTTTCCGCGCCGCGCGGCATGGACGGCCCGGATCATGAGGATAGCCGGGTGCAATGGAGCCTGACCTTCCCGCCGGAGACGGCGGGCAGGCCGGGCGATCCGGCAACAGCGGCGGAGCAATCCGCGCGGCTGGCGGTGCAGTTCGACAGGCTGGACCCGGTGCTGGCAATCGACCTGATCCCGGGGCTGGACAAGGTGATCGGTTGGCAAGGGCCGGTGAGCGGTGCGGTCTCGACCCAGTTTGGGCTGCAGCAACTGCCCTCCGACATCCGCTTCGTGCTGCGCGCCGGGCAGGGGCGGCTGGCGCTGCCGGCAAGCGGCGGCCATCTGGACTATAGGACCGCGCGCGCCGTCGGCCGCCTGCGCCTGGCAGACCGGGCGCTGGAGATGGACGAACTGACGGTGACGCATGCGGGAGGGACGTTGCGCTTGCAGGGCAATGGCGCGATGCGGGGCCGTGACGATGTGCGGGTGCAGCTCTCGGCCAGCGGCGCGCAGGTGGCCTGGCTGGCCAGCCTGGTGCCGGCGGCGGCGGTGCTGGAGGGCGCGGACCTGACGCTCGCGGCGGATATCGATGCCGACCTGCGCCTGGATGGCGGCATTGGCCATGCGGACCTGCATCTGCGCGCTGAACCGGGCACGCTGGCGCTGCCGGGGCTGCTGCCGGAGCCGGTCCGGCTGGAGGGCGGTGCGCTCGACCTGCGGATTGCCGACAATGGCCGGTCCTTCGCCCTGCGCCGCCTGAACCTGGCGATTGCGCGCCAGGGTGCGGACGAGCCGCTGGTGATCGAGGGCAGCGGGGCGGGACAACGGGGCGGCGAGGCCGAGATTGCGATTGCAACGAGCGCGCTTGGCATTGCCGATCTGAAACGGCTTTGGCCGAAAGGGCTGGGCGAGGCAGCCCGCATCTGGGTGGAGGAACAGGTCCACGATGGCCGGGTCGAGCCGGCCGAGACCGCCATCCGCTTTCGCCTGCCCGAAGGCGAGGGGCTGCCGGCGCCGGCGGATGTGCGGGTGGAATCGAACCTGCCCATCCGCGACCTGACGCTGACCTATTGGCCACCCCTGCCCGATGCCACCGGCATCGACGCCGAAGCCCGCCTGACCGAAAAGCTGTTCGAGGCGACGGTGACCGGCGGCGAGAGCGCCGGCGTGCGCATCACCGGCGGCGCGGTGCGGTTTACCGGTATCGACAAGGGCAAGGGCTATGAGCGTACCGAACTCTCGTTCGACATGACCGGGCCGGCGGCGCGGCTGATGGCGATCCTCGACCGGCCGCCGCTGGGCTTTGCGCGCTATCTGCATATGGCGCCGGAGCGGCTGGAGGGCACGATTGCCGGCACGCTGACCGCCGCCTTCCCACCGATTGCCGAACTGGCGCTGGACGATATCGAGATTGCGGCCAATGGCGAGGTTCGGGGCCTGGTCCTGCCCGGTGCGGCGTTCGACCAGGATCTGACCGACGGGCGGATCCGGTTCGAGGTCGGCAAGACAAGGCTGGAACTCAACGGCGAGGCAAGGTTGGCCGGCGCTGCGGCACGGCTCAACGGCGACCTGCGCTTTGCCGCCGGCGCCCCCTTCCGCAGCAAGTTCCGGTTGAGAGGAACGCTGGACGACCGGGCGCGCGAGGCCCTGGGGTTTGCCAGCTTTCCGTTCTCGCCCGACATTGTCCGCGGGCCGGTTACCGTCGACATGACCGCCACGGAGCAGCGCCAGGGCGGCACGCTGATCGCGGTCGCTGCCGATCTGTCGCAGGCGCGGCTGGCGCTGGCGCCGCTCGGATGGGACAGCCCGGCCGGCGAATATGCGGCGCTGAATGCCGAGGTGCGCGTCGCGGACGGCCGGTTGCGGCGGCTGGAGGGCTTTCGCCTGACCGCGCCGCAACTGAGCATGGCCGGCGAAGCGGAGTGGCCCGAGACCGGCGATGCCGGGCCGACCGTGCGCCTCGGCGAGTTCCGGTTGGGCGGGGCCACCCATCTGACCCTGGAGGGCAAGCCGGCGCCGGCTGGCGGCTACCGGCTGTCGGTGACCGGGCCGCGCCTGGACGCGCGCCCGCTGCTGGACCGGCTGACGGACGCCGGCGGCAGGGAAGGGGAGGCGCAGCAGCCCGGCGGGGCGGCGCCGCTGACGCTGGATCTGACGGTGGGTTCGGTGCTTCTGGGCGACGGGCCGCCGGTGCGGAACCTGCACGGGCTGGTGCGGCTGGAGGGCGAGCAGCCACGGGAAATCCGACTGGACGCCGCGACGGAGTCCGGCGGGGACCTCTCGGTCGAGTTGAAGCGGGACGGGGCGCTGACGCTGCGCGCGGCCGATGCCGGGGCGCTGCTGGTGGCGCTGGGCATTACCGAGCGGCTGGACCGGGGCGTGTTGCGGCTGGATGGCCGCATGGCCGCCGATACCGGCGGCCTCGATGGCCGGTTGGTTATGCTGGGTGGTGCGTTCCGCGACGCGCCCTTCCTGATGCGCTTTTTCGGCGGTGCCGCGGCGGAGGGGCCGGACGCCAAGCGCTCCTGGTCGATCGATCGGTTCGAGACGGATTTCTCGCTCGGCAATGGCGTGCTGATGTTGGAGGATGGCCGGGTGACCGGCGGCGAACTGGGGGCGACCTTTCAGGGGTGGATCGACCTGAACCGCGAGGTGTTGGATCTGAGCGGGGCCATGGTGCCGGTCTATTCGGTCAACCGCGTGTTGCAGGCAATCCCGCTGATCGGCACGGTGCTGACCGGCGGCGAGGGGCTGTTTGCCGCCAACTACCGCGCCACCGGCCGGCTGGACGGGCCGGACTTTTCCGTCAATCCGCTCACGGCGCTGGCGCCGGGGCTGTTGCGCAACTTGTTCGGTGGCTCCGCCAGTGCGCCGCCCGGCAGCCAGGACGCCCGGCCGGAGACGGATAGGGAGCCGTCCCAACCCAACTTCATCTCGCCTCCCGACGTTGGCGAGTGATAGGCTGGCTTTGTCCCTGCCCCGTGGAAGCGATTCGCCAGTGTCCGAAACCGAAACCGAGACCGAAACCGGCGCCCTGACCGCATGGTCGGCCTATACCGCGATCGACGTTGCCGCGATGGAGCGGGAACTTGCGCGCATGCCCTGGTTCAACCAGATGCTGATGTCGCAGGTGGGCGCGCTGGCGCTGTATGATTCGGACGACCGGCTGTCCTTGTTCAACCAGCGCTATTTCGACCTCTGGTCGGCGCTGGGGACGCTGCTGCGGCCGGGCGTGCCCTATCGCCGGTTGCTGGAGGAATCGGTGCGGCTGAAGGAAATCGAGGAGGCGGCGAGCCAGCCGGACCGCTGGCTCGAAACCATGCTCCAGAGCCATCGCTCGCCCAAGGGCACGCACATCCACCGCTTCAGCGACGGCCGCATCGTCCAGGTGCATAATATCCGCACCGCCGACGGCGGCACGGTCACCATCTGCACCGACATCACCGGCGTGATGGAGCAGGAGGAAGCGCGGCGGCTGCGGGCGGAGGCGGAGAGCGCGGCGCTGCTGGCCTCCACCGTCACCAACATCGCCCAGGGCGTCAGCGTGTTCGATGCCCAGCGCAAGCTGGTGATCTGGAACCGGCGCGCCTGCGAGGTGTTGAACCTGCCCTATTACGCCGTGCGCCACGGCATGCACGTGCGCGACCTGATCAAGCTGATGGTGCTGCACCGGGCCCAGATCGACCGCGCCACCGCGCGGTCCGTGCGCCATTGGATCGTCCGCCGAAGGCCGCGTCCGCCGATGCAGGTGGACCTGCGCTATCCCGGCAACAGCGTGGTCGAAGCGGCGTTCCGGGCGATGCCGGACCAGGGGTTCGTCGTCACCTTTTCCGACGTCACCGCCGACCGCCGCGCCGGCCGCGCCCTGCAACAGCACCGTGAGGAGCTGGAGGCGGAGGTAGAGGCCCGGACGCAGCAGCTGGTTGCCGTCAACCGCCGCCTGCAACGGGAGGTGCGCCAGCGTCAGGCCGCGGCAGAGGCGTTGGAACAGGCACGGGCCGATGCGGTGGCTGTCAACCAGGGCAAGACCCGCTTTCTGGCCGCTGCCAGCCACGACATGCTGCAACCGCTGAACGCCGCCCGCCTCTATATGAGCGCGTTGGAGGCCGAACGCGCCACCCTGCCGGCGCCGGCGGTCAAGACCCTGGACGGGCTGACCGGCGCCTTGCAATCGGTGGAGGACCTGCTGGGCTCGCTGCTGGAAATTTCCAAGCTGGACGTGGGCGCGATCAAGCCCTCGATCAGCGACTTTCCGGTGCAGCCGCTGTTGGAGGGGCTGGCCCATTCCGTTGCCGGCCTGGCGGCGAAGAAAGGCCTGCAACTGCGCGCCGTGCCGACGTCGGCCTGGGTGCGGAGCGACCAGGCGTTGCTGCGGCGCATGTTGCTCAACCTGCTGACCAACGCGGTGAAATACACGCGCGAGGGCCGGGTGGTGCTTGGCGCACGCCGCGATGGCAGCGACTGGCGCATCGAGGTGTGGGACACGGGCCCCGGCATTCCGGAGGCCGACCAGCAGACGGTCTTCGAGGAATTCCGCCGCGGCACCCAGGTGGATGCCAAAGCCGGAACGGGCGCGGGGCTGGGCCTTTCCATCGTGCGGCGGGCGGCGGACCTGTTGGGCCACCGGGTGAGCTTGCGCTCCTGGCCGGCGCGGGGCACCTGCTTCCGTGTCACCCTGCCGGCAGTGCTGCCGCAAATCCTGGCGCCGGCGGCGGTGCCGGCAGTCATGGCCGCGTCTGCCAACTGGGAGAACCGGCTGGTGCTGCTGCTGGAGAACGACGTCGAGATTGCCAAGGGCATGAAAATGCTGTTCGAGCGCTGGCGCTGCCCGCTGCTGACCGCGGCATCCTATGAGGAAATGGCCGAATGGCTGGCGGACGAGGATGCGGTGCCGGACCTGATCATCGCCGACTACCATCTGGACACCGCCATCGACGGGCTGACGGCGATTGAATTGCTGCGCGAGGACTATCCTGGCGTGCCGGCCGCGCTCGCCACCGCCGACCGCAGCGAGGCCACGGCGCAGCGGGCAGCGGCCCTGGGGGTGGAGTGTTTCACCAAGCCGATCCGCCCGGCAGAGGTGCGGGCCTTTGTCGACTACTGTTTCGGGCGGGTGGCCAGCGATTGCTGAGGCGATAAGCGCCTTATCCGGTTCCGTTTCGGGCTCGGAGCCGGGGCGCTCCAGGGTGTCAGGCCAGAGGGTGTCAGGCCAGAAGCCTTTATCGCCAGCGGCTCGCGGTTCGATGCCGGCAGATGGTACCCATCCGCCGGTTGAATCGAACCGCCGGATTGTTGAAACAGCGGGCCGGCTCACGAAACGCTTGCCGTAGCAAGCGTTTCGAGCGGGCCCCTAGGCCGGCGCGAGGGCCGGGTTGGCGCGGATGAAGTCGCGGACCTGCGGCTGGATTTCCTCGCGCCAGCGGCGGCCGTTGAAAATGCCGTAATGGCCGACCTTGGGCTGCACCAGCAGGCGCCGGCGCTCGGCCGGGATGGAGGTGCAGAGCGCGTGGGCGGCCTGGGTTTGGCCGATGCCGGAAATGTCGTCCTTCTCACCCTCGACCGTCATCAGGGCGGTGCGGCGGATCGCCTGCGGCTGCACCAGTTCGCCACGGTGGCGCATGCGGCCGTCCGGCAGGTCGTGATCCTGGAAGACGACCTTGATGGTTTCCAGATAGAAATCCGCTGTCAAGTCCAGGACGGAGTTGTATTCGTCATAGAATTTGCGGTGGGCGTCCGCGCTCTCGCCATCGCCGGTGATGAGGTGGCGGAAAAGTTGGAGGTGGGCGTCCATGTGCCGGTCCAGGTTCATGGTCATGAAGCCGGTCAACTGCATAAAGCCCGGATAGACCCGCCGCATCATGCCGGGATTGGGCCAGGGCACCAGCGAGACGACGTTCGTCTCGAACCACTCCAGCGGGCGCGAGGTGGCAAGCTCGTTCGGCACGGTCGGGCTTTTGCGCGTATCGACCGGGCTGCCCATCAGGGTGATGCTGGCCGGCTGGCAGGGATCGTTCGCCGCCGCCATCACCGATGTTGCCGCCAGGACCGCGGGGCCCGGCTGGCAGACGCCCAAGACATGCGTATCCGGCCCGAGAAAGCGCAGGAAGTCTATGATGTAGTCGGTATAGTCTTCGAGGCCGAAGCGGCCCTCGCCGATCGGCACGGTGCGGGCGTCGTGCCAGTCGGTAATGTAGACCTCGTGTTCCGGCAGCATGGCCTGGACGGTGCCGCGCAGCAGCGTTGCATAATGGCCGGAGAGCGGCGCCACGATCAAAACCCGCGGATCGGGCCCGCGGCCTTTAGGCATGGCGCTGGCCTCGCGGCGGAAGCGCAGCAGGGTGCAGAAGGGGTGGGTTGCGGCGGCTTCGATGCTGACCGGGACGGTGTGGCCGTCGATGGTGGTGGCTTCGATGCCCCATTCCGGCTTGCCATAGCGCCGGGTCACCCGTTCGAACACGTCGCAGGCGGCCGCGATGGCTTTGGATTGCGGCCACTCCACAACCGGGTTGACCGGCGAGCGGTAGAAGCGGCGTGTGACATTGGCGGCCATGCGCAGCGGCCCTATGGCTGCGTGGGTTGCCTCATAGGCTGTGTAAAGCATGGTCTGCAGTCTCCTAAGCGCGGGGTTCCGAAGCGGGTTGTTGTTGCGTTGCGAAAACCTCTGGAACCGGAGTATCAAGCTAACCCCAGTGTTTCTGGCATTCCAGTCCTGAATTTTGTTAAAAAACAGGAATATCGCCTTGCCTGCAATGGGAAATTGTTGCAGCGCAGCGTAAATATAAGGTTCGAGGCGCGGCAGAAAGGCGTAGCAATCCCTCTGGACAGGCCGTTCGGGATCGCCTAAACACGCGCTTCCCGATGCCGATTTGGCCGTCGCGGCGATGCCCAGGTAGCTCAGCTGGTAGAGCAGCGGACTGAAAATCCGCGTGTCGGTGGTTCGAGTCCGCCCCTGGGCACCATTGTTTTTCAAAGACTTAGCGGAAATTCGAAGCGGCCTTGAGAAGCGGCCTTGAACCGCTTTAGTCTCTTTTCGGTCACACGAATCTTTTGTGCATGGGCCAGTCACACTGACCGGCACGGTGCGGTTCCGCCTCCCACAATCGATCCTCGCGTTCGTGCCCCAACGCGTGGTGCCAAAGGAGGCCGCGGGCGGAGCCATTCGGCCTAGCGCAGCGCGCGGCCGGGCGGCTTAGGCAGCCATCGTCGAAATTCGGTAGAGGTTCGGGTTGCGAATCCATGAACCATGAGACCGGAGAAACGGCGAGTGGGCCGTCGCGCGCCGATCCGTGAGCCTGGAAACGCTCGCCCGTGGGATCGATGCCGGCCACGTCAGGCGGCCAGCGGTGGCCGCCTGATCAACTTCGGCTCTCTGCGAGAATCGGTGGTCTTAACGCCACCTCCGGGAACATGACGATCTCGTGCGTTCCGGGCATGCGCATCAACCGCCGATCCTCACTGGCATCGGTCGCTCCCATGGAGCGTAGCGCAATCAAGCGCTCTGTGCGGATCGCAGAATCAGGACCGAGCACGGAACATGCAGGGCCACATGTGTTGCATTGGACCCCAACAGGTAATCCCGTGCCAACGGCCCGTGCGATGCCATCGCGATGAGATCAACCGACAGTTCCTTTGCCGCGTTGATGATCTCCGGGCAGATGCCGCCCTCACGCACCAAACACGTTACCTTGGTCTGACCGGGAATTGTGGCTTCCACCAGTGATCGAAGCCTGGTCAGCGCTTGGTCAGCGATGCTTGCTTCATACACATCCGGGTAGAACCCCTTCAGCAGATTGTCCGGCACGACGGTCAGAAAAATGAGTTCGGATCCATATTTCTGAGCCATATCCGAAACGGTCGAAAAAGTGGGTTTCAACCAGTCGGAAGCGCGGTACGACATATCGCATGGGACCAAGATCTTGGAAAACATGATGAGACCTCCTTTCAAATGCCGAGGTCGTCCAATTCTCCAGACCGGAACTCAAACCAGGGCGAGCTCGGACGCTCGACATTCGGTCTGTCAGCAGCATTATGCCGCTTCCACTGCCGGGGGGCGTTTTGTGGCTCCGACGACATGTTCTTTATCTGGGGTGGCCTTCCGACGATGGCGAGCCGCTAAAATGCCGCGCTCCAAGAGGAAACGAATGACCGCGTCTGACGCGAGTTCCCCGATCGCCGATCGCCGATACTACCGGTTCGATGCCGGTAGACGGTACCCATCCGTTGGCTGAGCCGAACCGCCAGGCCGGCGGCAAATCGCGCGAGGCGATGAACCGCCGTCTCGCAACCTATCGCTATGGCGAATGAACTTTCGATCGGGCTCTGCACAGTTAACAAGTACCGCTCAGCCGAACCGGTTGTCCCTGGGAAACCCGTGCGGCGGCTGGCGTCCGGCCGCGCCGCGCTTGCCGAGCCACGGCACCAGGTCGGTCTCGCGCCGCATCCGCTCGCCGCTCTGCCAGGCGAGCCCTTCTTCCAGGGTGATGGTGGTCAGGTCGCTCAGGCCGCCATCCTTGTAGCGTTGCAACATGACGCCCCGGCCGCGGCCCATTTCCGGCAGTTCCGAAAGCGGGAACACCAGCAGCCGCCGGTTCTCACCGATGACGGCGACATGATCGCCGGCCACGGGGCGGATCAGGGCCAGTTCGGCCCCGCCCGCCGGGTTCATCACCTGCCGCCCGCCCTTGGTCTGGGCGATGCAGGCCCCGGCAGCGACGCGGAAACCCCGGCCATCGCTGGAGGCGAGGATCAGGCTCAACTCCTTTGCCGCCACCAGCAGCGCCACCGGCTCATCCTCGGCAGCGACATCGACCAGCAGGCGCAGCGGCTCGCCCTGGCCGCGGCCGCCGGGCAGATTGTCGGCGCCCAGCGTGTAGACCCGTCCGCTGGCGGTGAACAGCAGCAGCCTGTCGACAGACTGGCAGGGCACGCGGAAGCGCTCGCCGTCGCCATCCTTGTATTTGACCTCGGCATCGGGGGCGAGATGCCCTTTCAGCGCCCGCACCCAGCCCTGTTCCGAGACCACCACGGTCACCGGCTCGCGCTCCACCAGCGCCTCGACCGACAGATCGACCGCATCCGGCGCGCCGGCGATCTGGGTCCGGCGCTTGCCGAGCGGCGTTTTGGCGCCGAACTTCGTGCGGATGTCGGCGATCTGCTCCGCAATCTTCGCCCATTGCAGGCTTTCGTCGGCCAGCAGCGCCTGCAATTCCGCCTGCTCTGCGGTGAGCTTCGCATGCTCCTCGCGGATTTCGATTTCCTGCAGGCGGGCAAGCGCGCGCAGGCGCATGTTCAGGATGGCGTCGGCCTGCACTTCGCTCAGACTCCAGCGCGCCATCAGCGCCGGCTTCGGCTCGTCCGATTCGCGGATCAGACGGATCACCTCGTCCAGATTGGCATAGACGACGAGATAGCCTTCCAATACCTCCAGCCGGTGCGCGATCTGGCCAAGGCGATGGTGGGTGCGGCGCTGCAACACCTCCAGCCGGTGGTCGAGGAAGGCGCGCAGCACCTCCACCAGCCCCATCAGCCGGGGCACGGTGCCGCCATCCAGCACGTTCATGTTGAGGCCGAAACGGGTTTCCAGATCGGTCTGCTGGAACAGCGATTCCAGCAGCGCTTCCGGCGGGATGCTGCGGGTTTTTGGCACCAGCACCAGGCGCACATCCTCCGCCGACTCGTCGCGAATATCGGCGAGCAGCGGCAGCCTGCGGGCATCGAGCAATTCGGCGATTTTCTCCACCAGCCGCGATTTCTGCACCTGGTAGGGCATTTCCGTCACCACCGCCTGCCATTGGCCGCGGCCCAGGTCCTCGCGCTGCCAACGGGCGCGCAGGCGCAGCGAGCCGCGGCCGGTGGCATAGGCCTGGGCGATTTTGTCCGCGTTCTCCACCAGCACGCCGCCGGTGGGAAAGTCCGGCCCCGGCAGGCGTTTCATCACCTGGGCCAGCGAGGCCTCCGGGTTCCGGATCAGCAGCAGCAGGGCCTGGCAGATCTCGTCGGCGTTGTGCGGCGGGATGTTGGTGGCCATGCCGACGGCGATGCCCTGGGCGCCGTTCGCCAGCAGGTTCGGAAAGGCCGCCGGCAGCACCGCCGGCTCCGCACCCTCGCCGTCATAGGTGCCGCGGAAATCGACCGCGTCCTCGTCGATGCCCTCCAGCAGCGCCTCGGCAATGGCGGTGAGCCGCGCCTCGGTATAGCGCATGGCGGCCGCGTTATCGCCGTCGATATTGCCGAAATTGCCCTGGCCCTCCACCAGCGGATAGCGCACCGCGAATTCCTGGGCGAGCCGCACCATGGCGTCATAGATGGCCGCGTCGCCGTGGGGGTGGAACTTGCCCATGACGTCACCGACGACGCGGGCGCACTTCTTGAAGCCGGCGCGCGGGTTCAGGCCCAGTTCGCGCATGGCGTAGAGCAGCCGCCGGTGCACCGGCTTCAGGCCGTCGCGCACGTCCGGCAGCGAGCGCGCCATGATGGTGGAGAGCGCATAGGCGAGGTAGCGCTCGGACAGCGCCTCCTCGAAACCGACGGGCCGGATCGGATCGCGGCCTTCCTGAGGGTGGTCGTCGTCGCTCACGGAGTCTCCTATTGGTCAGGCTGTCCCGATACGGGCGATTCCATCGCAAAGCAATCCGCCAGCCGGTAGCGGGCCGCGGGCAGGTCGCGGTGCACGGCGCCGAAGGCATCCCGCTTCAGGAAATGCCCGGTGAGGCGCAGGCCCGCCGCGATGTCCGCATCCGCGAACCCGTCGCCACCCGCCAGAAACCCTGGCAGCGGCAGCAGGCGCGGCGCCAGGTCGCCGGCGGCCTCGGCGGTGACGGCTGCGCCGGTGCGCGGCGAGACATAGGCCAGGCCCTCGCGCTTGCCCGTCCGCGCGCACTTATCCAGCGCCAGGCCATAGCCCAGCGCCCGCAACACCCCCAGCTCCCAGAGCACATAGGCGGCGGGCCAGGCCTCGCTTTCCAGCGCGCCCAGAAACGCCACCAGGCCGTGATAGACGCCGGGCAGCGGCTCGCGCTCCGGCAGCACGGTCGCCACCGCGCAGGCGGACGCGATGCCGGCCAGCCGTCGGCGGTCCTCCAGCCAGAAGGCGGCGTGCGGCGTTATCAACTCATAGGAATACGTGCCGAGGTGCCCGTCCAGCCGCGCCCGCCAGGCGACCTGAACCTTCGCCCCCGGCTGCAATTCGTGCGCCCGGCGCGAGGAGGCGCCGCCATGCACCAGGCCCGCATGGCGCCCGTGCGCCTGGGTCAAAACCTGGGCGACGGCGTGGCCCTCGCCATGCGGTTCGGCGGCCAGCAGGACGCCGTCGTCCTGCCATTCGATCATACGTTCCAATCGAGGCCCAGGTCGCGGAAATGCGCCCGGTCCTCGTCCCAGCCGGGGCGGACCTTGACGTGCAGGAACAGGTGCACGGGCACCTCGTAGATCGCCTGCAACTCGCGCTGTGCCGATTCGCGGATGCGCTTGATCTGCTCGCCGCCCCGGCCCAGCACGATGCCCTTCTGGCTGTCGCGCGCCACCTGCACCACCTGGGCGATGCGCAGCGCCCCGTTCTGGAATTCCTGCCAGTCCTCGGTCTCGACGGTCAGGTCGTAAGGCAGTTCGTCGCGCAGCGCCAGCATCAGCTTCTCGCGCGTGATCTCGGCCGCCATCAAGCGCTCCGGCATGTCGGAGAGCCGGTCTTCGGGGAACAGCCACGGCCCTTCCGGCAGGCGGGCAGCGAGCTTCTGGAACAGATCCTCGACGCCGTCGCCGTTGACCGCGGCGATCAGGAACACGTCGCGGCAGGGCAACAGCGCGGTCAGCGCCTGCACCAGTTCCAGCAGGCGCGGGCGGCGCACCTTGTCGATCTTGTTGACGACCGCCACCACCTCGCGGCCGCTGGCCTTCAGGCGTCCGGCGATGGCGCGGGTGGGGCCGTCAAGGCCCTTGGCGGCATCGATCAGAAAGCAGGTCTCGTCCGCATCGCCCGCCTCGCGCCAGGCGGTCTGGACCATGGCGCGGTCGAGCCGCCGTTTCGGCTTGAAGATGCCCGGCGTGTCGATGAACACCGCCTGGGCCGGCCCCTCCACCCGGATGCCGAGCACGCGGGTGCGCGTCGTCTGCGCCTTGGGCGTGACGATGGCGACCTTGGCGCCGACCAGCCGGTTGATCAGCGTCGACTTGCCGACATTCGGTGCGCCAACCAGTGCGATCAGGCCGCAGCGCCGCGCCGCCGTTTCGGTCATGGCTGGGCCTCCAGTGCGGCCAGCAGTGCCCGTGCCGCCGCCTTCTCCGCCTGGCGCTTGCTGGGGCCGGCGGCGCGGGCGGAGCGGCCATCGTCGGCCCGCACCTCCACCGTGAAATGCGGCGCGTGCGCCGGCCCGTCCCGATCGATCACCTCGTATTGCGGCAGGGCGTGGCCCTTGCCCTGCAACCATTCCTGGAGCAGCGTCTTCGGGTCGTCCGGAGGGCGGTGAGCGTGCGAGGAGTCCAGCACGCCGGCCCAGTGCCGCCGCACGAACCCGCGCGCGGGCTCCAGCCCACCATCCAGGTAGAGCGCGCCGATCACGGCCTCGCAGGCATCGGAAAGGATCGAAATCCGCGCCTTGCCGCCGCCGAACCCGGCCGACGCATCGGTGCGCACGAACCGGCCGAGCCCGGCCGTCTCTGCCACCCCCGCGATGGCTTCGGCGCGCACCAGGCTGACCAGCCGGCGCGACAACTCCCCCTCGGGCTCGTCCGGATAGCGTTCCAGCAAGAATTCGGTGATCGCCAGTGCCAGCACCCGGTCGCCCAGAAACTCCAGCCGCTCATAGGCCCGCCGGGCCGTGCGGTGGCCGCCGGCACTCGGATGGGTCAGCGCCGTCTGCAGCAGGTCCGGATCGGCAAACGTATGCCCCACCAGGCCGGCCAGGTCTGCCGGCACCGCGCCGATGGGGCCGCCGCCGCTCACGCCCGCCCCGTCATGGCGAGATGGTGTTGAAAATGCGGTTCCAGCGGATGCCGTTCGGAATGCCGAACAGCAGCCCTTCCCGGTCGTCGACGGAGAAGAACATCACCTCGGCCCGGCCCACCAGATTTTCCATCGGCACATAGCCGACGCTGGCCATCACCCGGCTATCCTGGGAGTTGTCGCGGTTGTCGCCCATGGCGAAGAAATGGTCTTCCGGCACCTCGAATTCCGGGGTGTTGTCCAGAATCTCGCGGTCGCTGCGTTCCAGAATATGGTGGCGCACGCCGTTTGGCAGGGTCTCGATATACATGTGCAGCCGGTTGACGACGCCGCGCTCGTCGGTGTCTTCGAACGTGCCGACATGCTCGCGCATCACCAGCGCACCGTTGATATAGAGCCGCCCGGCCCGCACTTGCACCTTGTCGCCTGGCAGGCCGATTACGCGCTTGATGTAGTCCACCGACGGGTTGCGCGGCCAGCGGAACACGGCCACATCGCCCCGCTGCGGCGGGGAGCCGCCGATCCGGCCCTCGAACAGGTCCAGGCTGCCGGGGAAGGAGTATTTGCTATAGCCGTAGGAGTATTTCGAAACGAACAGAAAATCGCCCACCAGCAGCGTCGGCAGCATGGAGCCGGAGGGGATGTTAAACGGCTCGAATGCAAAGCTGCGGAAGGTAAAAGCAATCGCGCCGGCGATCACGATGGTCCGCAGCAACGACAGCAACCCGCCGCTCGACTGTTTTGCCACTTGGGTCATTCCTTATGGGTCCGTCAGACTTGCCGGAACGGCAGATATCACCACAAACGCCTGCGCCAGCGGGTAGTCGTCCGTGATGGTCAGGTCTATCTGCGCCTGCATACCCGGCGGCGTCAAGGCGGCGAGGCGGGCAGCCGCGCCGTTGGTCAGGCGCATGGTCGGTTTGCCGCCCCGGATGGTTTCCACGCCCATATCGCGCCAATAGACGCCGTGGGCAATGCCGGTCCCCAGCGCCTTGGCGCAGGCCTCTTTGGCCGCAAAACGCTTGGCATAGCTGGCGGCGCGTTGAACGCGGCGGTCGGATTTCCGGCGCTCGACCGTGGTGAAGATGCGGGCGGTGAACCGGTCGCCGAAACGGTCCAGCGACTTTTCCAGGCGGCGGATATCCACCAGGTCGGTGCCGATTCCCAGGATCATCGCCCCGAAGCCTGCGCCGGGGCCAGGGCCCGGCCGGCATTCATCTCGGCCCGCATCCGCCGAATCGCCGGGTCGAGACCCGAAAAGATCGCCTCACCGATCAGGAAATGGCCGATGTTCAGTTCCACCACCTGCGGGATCGCCGCCACCGGGCCGACCGTGTCATAGGTCAGGCCGTGGCCGATATGGCATTCCAGGCCCAGCTTTGCCGCCAGCGCTGCGGCCGTCTGCAGCCGCCGCAGCAGCGCCGGGCGCTCGGCCTCCGGTGCGTCGCAATAGCTGCCGGAGTGCAATTCCACCACGGCCGCGCCGCTATCGGCGGCGGCGCGCAACTGGTCCGGGTCGGCCTCGACGAACAGGGAGACGCGGATGCCCGCATCGGCCAGCGACCGCACCACCGGTGCCACCGTGTTGTGGTGGCCGCGCACGTCGAGCCCGCCTTCGGTCGTCAGTTCCTCGCGCTTTTCCGGCACAAGGCAGGCCGCGTGCGGCAGAATTGCAAGCGCGATATCCCGCATCTCCGTCGTCGCCGCCATCTCGAAATTCAGCGGCAAGCCCACCTCGTCGCGCAGGCGGCGGATGTCGGCATCGCGGATATGGCGCCGGTCCTCGCGCAGATGGGCGGTAATGCCGTCGGCGCCGGCGGCCTTGGCCAGCAGGGCCGCCTGCACCGGGCAGGGATGGCTGCCGCCGCGCGCGTTGCGGACCGTGGCGACGTGATCGACATTGATACCCAGGCGGAGGTGAGGCAGCGCCATGGTTGAAACTCTCTTTGCCTGCTGGCGGAACCGTGTGTCAGCCGCGGGCGCGCTCGACCGAAGCGATGGTCGGCAACGCCCTCAGCGCGGCGATGATATTGCCCAGATGCGAGACATCCGTCACCTCGATATCGATCAGGATATCGAAGAAGTCCTCGGCCCGGTTGGTGAAGCGCAGATTGGTGATGTTGCCGCGGTTGGCGGCGATGCTGGCGGTGATCTGCGCCAATTGCCCCGGCTGGTGCGCCGACGAAAGCCGCAACCGCGCCACATGGCCGGCAATGGCTTCCGGGTCCCATTCCACGTTCAGCCAGCGTTCCGGCGTGAACCGGAAACTTTCCAGCGAGGCACAGTCGGAGGTGTGGATGGTCACGCCTTTGCCGGTGGTGACGATGCCGACAATGGCATCCCCCGGCAACGGATGGCAGCAGCGGGCGAAGTGCATGGCCATGCCGGGGATCAGGCCGCGGATCGCCACGGCCGGCTTTTCCGCCCGCTCTTTCTCGCGGGCCCGTTGCCGGCGTGCCGGCGCCAGCGCCACCACCTTGTCGTCCGCTGCGGCGTCCGGCTTGTCTGGAAACAGCGTCTGGATGACCGCCTGTTCGCCCTGCAAACCTTCGCCGAGCGCGGCGAACAGGTCGTCCGGCGTCGCATAGCCGAACTGGTCCAAGGCGGGCGTCAGAGCCCGGTTGGTCAACTCGGCGCGGTTGGCGGAGAAAGCGGTTTTGAGGATTTCCTTGCCCACCGTGATGTACTGGTCGCGCTCGCGCAGCCGCACCGCCCGCCGCACCCGGGCCCGCGCCTTGCCGGTCACGACGAATTGCAGCCATTCCTGCGACGGCAGGCGCCCGCGCGAAGTTGTGATCTCCACCTGGTCGCCGTTCTGGAGTTTGGAGCGCAACGGCACCAGTTTGCCGTTCACCTTGGCGCCGACGCAGTGGTCGCCGATATCGGAGTGCACGGCATAGGCAAAATCCACCGGCGTCGCCCCCTGCGGCAGCGGGATCAGCGCACCGCCGGGCGTAAAACAGAACACCTGGTCCTTGTACATTTCCAGGCGGGTGTGCTCCAGGAACTCGTCTGCGCCGGAAGCCTGCTCCAAAATCTCCAGCAGCCCGCGGATCCAGCTATACTGCAATCCGTCCGTGGCGGACGAGCCGTCGGCGTTCTTGTAGGTCCAGTGGGCGGCGACGCCGAATTCGGCCACCCGGTGCATGCCGCGGGTGCGGATCTGCACCTCGACACGCAGATTTTCCGGCCCGATTACCGTGGTGTGGATCGACTGGTAGCCGTTCAGCTTCGGCAGGCTGATATAATCCTTGAACCGGCCGATCACCGCCCGGTATTTGCCATGGATGACGCCCAGCGCGCGGTAACAGCCGTCGACATCGTCGACGATGACGCGGAAGGCCATGATGTCCGTGAGTTGCTCGAACGGCACATCCTTGCGCTTCATCTTCTCCCATATGGAATAGGGCAGCTTTTCCCGGCCGGAGACCTCCGCCGTGATGCCCTCCCGCGCCAAGTCGTGGCGCAGCGCCTCCATCACCCGGTCGACCAGGCTGTGCCCGCGCTCGCGCAGGTATTCGAGCCGCGCCAGTACCGAACGCCGCGCTTCCGGATGCAGTTCGGCAAAGCACAGGTCGGTCAGCTCGTCATGCCAATCCTGCATGCCAATACGCTCGGCCAGCGGCGCATAAATTTCCATGGTTTCGTTGGCAATGCGGGCCCGCTTTTCCGGGCTTCGCACATATTCCAGCGTGCGCATATTGTGCAGCCGGTCTGCCAGCTTCACCACCAGCACGCGGATGTCGCGGGACATGGCGACGACCAGCTTGCGGAAATTCTCCGCCTGCTTCGACTGGTCGGGCTGCAATTCCAGCTTGGAGAGCTTGGTGACGCCATCGACCAGCCCCGCCACCTCGCCGCCGAAGCGCTCGCTCAGTTCGCCCAGTGTGGCGTGCGTATCTTCGACGGTGTCGTGCAGCAGCGCGGTCTTGATCGTGGCCGGGTCGAGCTTTTTGCCGGCCAGGATGCCGGCGACGGCCAGCGGGTGTGAGATATAGGGCTCGCCGGAGGCGCGGCGCTGGCTGCCATGCGCCTCGGCTGCGAAGAGATAGGCCCGTTCGATGCTGTCGACGTCAGCGTCGGTGTCGTAGCCCTGGATGGTGGAAATCAGATCGGAGTGCCGCAGCACGCAAGTGGACCCTCAACACCGTTGGCCGAAAGACAACCCGGCTCACTCGTCCCGGTTCTGGAAATCGCCCGCCTGCTGGGCCAATTCGCGCGCCAGCGAGGCCAGATCCAGTTCTTCCACCGGCGGCGGATCGTCATCGTCGGCACCGGGGGCACCCAGCATCGGCTGGCCGTTCTCGTCCTCGGCATAGGCCGGTTCCACCTGCCGCTGGTGGTTCTGCACCACGCTCTCGCGCAGGTCGTCGAGGCCGACCGTGGATTCGGCAATCTCGCGCAGCGCCACGACCGGGTTCTTGTCGCGGTCGCGGTCAATGGTCAGCTCACCACCGGCAGAGATTTCCCGCGCCCGCTGGGCGGCCAGAACCACCAGGTCGAACCGGTTCGGAACCAGTTCCACGCAATCTTCGACGGTAACGCGCGCCATTGCAAAACTCCATTTCGCGTAAACTTCCATTATAGGCAGCCCGCAAGACCATCGCAACGCCCAGCGTCACAACGCGGCAATGCGCGCCGGCTTTCTTGACAAATCACGGCCACTCTGATCTTGCGGATCAACCGCAGCATGTATAATAAGGCCACATGGGGCGCATTGGCGCCAAAGATATTGACGCGATAGCCATTGTCATTCTCTGCGCCTTCAGCGCCATGTTTCCACCCTCCAACCCCGGATTTTTCATGGTCAAAGACTATCCTGACGAGAGAACGGCGCTTTTTATTGACGGTGCCAACCTTTATTCCGCCGCCCGCAGCTTAAATTTTGACATCGACTACAAAAAACTGCTCGAATACTTTCGCAAGAACACCTATCTGAAGCGCGCCTTCTATTATACCGCACTGATGGAAGATCAGGAATATTCGCCGATCCGCCCGTTGATCGATTGGCTGGATTACAACGGCTTTACGATGATCACGAAGCCGACCAAGGAATTCACCGACGCCATGGGTCGGCGCAAGATCAAGGGCAATATGGATATCGAACTCGCCGTGGATGCCATGGAGATGGCCAACCATTGCGACCACATCGTCCTGTTCTCCGGCGATGGCGATTTCCGCCGCCTGGTGGAGGCGGTGCAGCGCCGCGGCGTGCGCGTCACCGTGGTTTCGACCATCAAGACCCAGCCCCCCATGGTGGCCGACGAATTGCGCCGCCAGGCCGACCATTTCGTCGACCTTGTCGCCCTGCAACCCTATGTCGAACGCTCCGGCGGCCGCCCGCAGCGCCCGATTGAACCCCAAGGCGACGAAGACGATTTCTTCGACGACGAGGATGCCGTCGCCAATTAACGCCCCCGCGGCGGATTGCGCCCTCTGCCCGCGGCTTGCCGCCTTCCGGGCAGAGCAGCGCGCCGCCTTTCCGGCCTGGTTCAACGCCCCGGTGCCTTCGTTCGGACCGCGAGATGCGCGGCTGCTGATCGTCGGCCTCGCCCCCGGCCTGAAGGGCGCGAACCGCACCGGCCGGCCGTTCACCGGCGACTATGCCGGCGACCTGCTGTATGCGACACTGCTGGAGCACGGCCTGGCGCAAGGCACTTACGGCGCCGACCCGGCGGACGGGCTGGCGTTGGTTGGCTGCCGCATCACCAACGCCGTGCGCTGCCTGCCGCCGCAAAACAAGCCGACCGGGCCGGAGATCGCCGCCTGCCGTCCCTTCCTGCATGGCGAACTGACCGGCCTGCCGGCGCTTCAGGCCGTGCTGGCGCTGGGGCGCATCGCCCATGACAGCGTCATCCGCACCCTGGGCGAACGTCCGGCGCATCACCCGTTCGCCCATGGCGCGCAGCACGAAATCGGTGGCCTGATCGTTGCCGACAGCTATCACTGCTCGCGCTACAACACCCAGACGGGCCGGCTGACACCCACTATGTTCTCGGCCGTGTTTGCCGCCCTGGCCGGGCGGCTGCAGCCGGGCTGAGGCGGTCACCGCCGTTGCCACGGCCGCCGCCAGGCATTAAGTCCGCAATCATCCACGCCTCCGTCACGACAGGTTCCGGCCCGCCCATGTCCGAGCATCTCTGGCTTTCCGCCCTTGCCGTCATCGTCCTGATCGGCGTTTCCGCGTTCTTTTCCGGCTCCGAAACGGCGCTGACGGCGGTCAGCCGCGGGCGCATGCACCACCTCGCCCGCCAGGGCGACAAGCGTGCCGATACGGTCCGCCGCCTGCGGGAGAACAAGGAGACGCTGTTGGGGGCGCTGCTGCTCGGCAACAATCTGGTAAACATCCTGTCCGCCTCGCTGGCGACCAGCGTGCTGATCGGCCTGTTCGGCGAGGCCGGCGTTGCGATCGCCACCCTTGGCATGACGCTGCTGCTGCTGATCTTTGCCGAGGTGCTGCCCAAGACCATTGCCATCACCCATCCGGACCAGGCGGCGCTGACCGTCGCGCCCGTGGTGCGCTGGGTGGTGCGCATTCTGGCCCCGGCGGTGCTGATGATTCAATGGCTGGTGCGCGGCCTGCTCCGCGTCCTCGGCATCGCCCGGCAATCCGCCAACAGCCGCGAGGCGCACGAAGAAGAGCTGCGCGGCGCCATCGAACTGCACCGCTCGGACGACCCGGACACGTATGTGGAACGCCAAATGCTGCGCAGCGTTCTGGAACTGGGCGAGGTCGAGGTGGCCGATGTCATGACCCACCGTTCGCGCATGGTGGCGGTCGACGCCAGTCTGCAGGCGGACGAGATTGTCGAACAGGTGCTGAACAGCCCGTATACCCGCATCCCCCTTTGGCGTGACGAGCCGGACAATATCGTCGGTGTGCTCCATGCCAAGGCGTTGTTGCGCGCGGTCCGCAACAGCGACACCGAACTCAGCCATGTGGATTTGCAGGAGATCGCCGCCGAGCCCTGGTTCATCCCGGACACCACCACCCTTTGGGACCAGCTTCAGGCCTTCCGCAAGCGGCGTGAGCACTTCGCCCTGGTGGTGGACGAATACGGCGCACTGATGGGCATTGTCACGCTGGAGGATATTCTGGAGGAAATCGTCGGCGATATCACCGACGAGACAGACATCTCCGTCCCCGGCGTGCGGCTGCAGCCGGATGGTTCGGTCACCGCCGCCGGCACCGTCACCATCCGCGACCTGAACCGTCAGTTCGACTGGTCGCTGCCGGACGACAAGGCGACGACGATTGCCGGCCTGATCCTCTATGAATCCCGCCTGATCCCGGAAGCCGGACAGACATTCGCGTTCTTCGGTTTCCGCTTCCGCATCCTGCGCCGCACGGGCAACCGCATCAGCGCCGTGCGCATCTCGCCGCCCAACGCGCGGCGTGCCACCGTGCCGCCGGCCGCGGCACAGGCCGCCCCGCCGCAGGTCGCCCCCACTCAGGCCGCCCCGCCTCAGGCCTTGCGGTAGCACCAGACCCAGGCGGGCGGCAGGTTCATCGCAGCGAACCCGCACCGCTCGGCCCTGACCCCCCATTCCGCCAGCTTGACCACCGGCACGGGGCTGCGGAACCCATAGGTGAACTGGATGAACACCGGGTCCGGCCCGGCCTCCAGCGCGCCGACGACGATCTTGCGCTGCACTTCCCGCGACATGGACAGCAACGGCAGGCCGGAGACAATGGTTCCGATTTCGTCCACGCCGTGGCGGGCCATCAGGTCCGGCAGGTTCGCGGCATCGCCCATGGCGAGCGGCGCGCTGGGGAAGCGGCGTTGCAGCCGGGCGAAAAACACCGGGTCCCGTTCCACCACCAGCAGCCGGTCGAGGCCGGGCGCCCGCTCCAGCAGCACGCGGGTAAACGCGCCCATGCCGGCGCCCAGTTCGACCACATGGCCGGGCTTCTGCCAATCCACCGGCCGCGCCATCGCCTCCGCCAGGGCCCGGCCGCTGGGCGTCACCGCACCGACGCGGGTCGGATGGCGCAGCCAACGCAGCAGGAAGACGGGGTCATCCGCGGTCAGAAAACGGGGGCGCAAGCGCTGGATCGATTCGCGCACGTGAACACTCCTGCCGGTTCGGTGGGTACGGTCGGTCCGGCGACGGCCGGGCCCGCACAGCCCCCGCAGGGGAGGGCGCAGCCTGAACTATCAAAACAAGCCATATAGCCATTCTGGCGTGAGAGGAAAGCCCAAACCCTGGGCTAATTTTTGACGGAGAGCCGCGCCGCAGCCCTTGAATCAGGCAATTCGGCCCCCACCGACAGCGCCGCAGCGCCTCGCGGGGCGGTTGTTTTCCCCGGCCTTGGGAGGCGTGACGAATCGTTCCCGCCAGAGGCCATACCCGATTCTCTCGCCCGCGCCGGGGCTCGGGGCTTGCGCACACCGGCCCGTAGCCGCTAAGACAGGGGTAATTGCTGCACTGCACCATCAGAGTCTGCCCATGTCCCAACTTCCCAACGGCCTGACCCAAGCCCCGCCGGGCCGCCGCCCCCTGCACACGCGCAAGGTGGAATGCCAGGGCTATCTGCGCGACGATGGCCTGTTCGACATCGAAGGCCGCATCACCGATACCAAGACCTACTCCTTTGAAAACCACCACCGCGGCGTGGTCGAGCCCGGCGATCCGGTGCACGACATGCTGGTGCGGATCACGGTCGACGAGACCCTGACCATCGTCGCCGCCGAGGCGTTCAGCCAGAAAACCCCCTATTCCATTTGCCCGCTGGCCGCGCTGAATTTCCGCCGCCTGGTCGGCATCCGCATCGGCGCCGGCTACATGCGCAAGGTCAAGGCGGTCTATGGACGGGACAAGGGCTGCACCCATATCCTGGAATTGCTGTATCCGCTCGGCACCACCGCCTACCAGACTGTCTACCCCTATCTGGAAAACAACAAGCGGAGCGACAACGTGGACGAAGGCGCGGCGATGGACCCGACCCGGTTGCTCAACAGCTGCTATGCCTTTTCCACACGGCGCGAAGTTGTGCGCGAACTGTGGCCGGATCACTATGAGGGCCCGGAAGAAGACGGCGAAGCCGACGCTGCGGCCTAGGGGGCCGATCGAAACGCTTGCTACGGCAAGCGGTTCGTGGATCGGCCCACTCTTTCACTCATCCGGCGGTTCGATTCAACCGATGGATGGGGACCGTCCGTTGGCACCCAACCACTAGGCAGGCTGCCCCGGCATCCCTATAAAGTGGCCTCGATCGTTCCTGGCGAAGGAGCCTGAACCATGGCCGCCACCACCATCCGCGAATTGCTGCGCACCGGCGCTGCCGACGCGCCCGCCATCGGTGCGCCCGAGCGTGAGCCGCTGACCTATGCCGGCCTCTGCAAACTGGCCGACGACACCGGCCGCGCCCTCAACGATTTCGGCATCGGCCGCAACGATCGCGTTGCCATCGTGTTGCCGAACGGGCCGGAAATGGCCGCAGCCTTCGTGGCCATCGGCGCCAACGCCACCACCGCGCCGCTGAACCCGGCCTACCGCGAGGACGAGTTCGCCTTCTACCTCGAAGACCTGAACGCCAAGGCACTGGTGGTGATGGAGGGCGACGAGACCGCCGCCGTCACCGTCGCCGACCGGCTGCAGGTTCCCGTTCTCCGACTGGCCGTGCCGGACGCCGCTGCCGCCGGCCAGTTCGAGCTGTACGCCGAGGGCGCCACCAGCGGCGTCGCCAGTGCCAGCGGCGCGGCGGCCGAGCAGGATATCGCGCTGGTGCTGCACACATCGGGCACCACGTCCCGCCCGAAAATCGTGCCGCTCTCCCATGGCAATGTCTGCGCGTCTGCTGGCCATATCGTCCAGACGCTGGGTCTTTCGCCGGCCGACCGGTGCCTGAACATCATGCCGTTGTTTCACATTCATGGCCTGATCGCGGCGGTCCTGTCCTCGCTCGCCGCCGGCGCCAGTGTCTGGTGCACACCCGGCTTCAACGCACTGCGCTTCTTTGCCTGGACCGACGAGGTCGCGCCGACCTGGTACACCGCCGTCCCCACCATGCACCAGGCCATCCTGGCTCGCGCTCCCCGCAATGCGGAGGCGGTCGAGCGCCTTAACCTCCGCCTGATCCGCTCCTCCTCCTCCTCGCTGCCGCCCCAGGTCATGGCCGCGCTGGAGGAAACCTTCGGCTGCCCGGTAATCGAAAGCTATGGCATGACCGAGGCCGCGCACCAGATGGCCTCGAACCTGCTGCCCCCCGGCAAGCGCAAGGCCGGCAGTGTCGGTGTCGCCGCCGGCCCGGAAGTGGCGATCATGGACGAGGCCGGCAACCTGCTGCCCGCCGGCAGCACCGGCGAGGTGGTGATCCGCGGCCCGAACGTGACCCGCGGTTATGAGAAAAATCCGGATGCCAACGCCAGCGCCTTCACCGACGGCTGGTTCCGCACCGGCGACCAGGGCGTGATGGATGACGAAGGCTATCTGACCATCACCGGCCGGCTCAAGGAGATCATCAACCGCGGCGGCGAGAAGATCTCCCCGCCGGAGGTCGACAACGTGCTGATGGACCACCCGGCCATCGCCCAGTGCGTCACCTTCGGCATGCCGCACAAATCGCTGGGCGAGGATGTCGCCGCCGCCGTCGTACTGCGCGAAGGCGAGAGCGCGAGCGAGCAGGATATCCGCGCGTTTGCCGCCGAACGCCTCGCCGACTTCAAGGTGCCGCGCAAGGTGCTGATCCTGGATGAAATCCCCAAAGGGGCCACCGGCAAGCTGCAACGCATCGGCCTGGCAGAGAAGCTGGGGCTGGGCTGACCCTGGCTTGTGCGGCTTTTGCTGGGATCGGAAACCGCAGCACGACGAACCAGAGGAAACGATCATGGCAGGCACCCGCAGGAAGCCGGAAGCGTTGCGCAGTCACCGCCGGTTCGGTGCCGGCGCGATGCGCGCGTTCGGCCATCGCCCGCGCGCGGAGGGGGTGAGGCGGGGCGTCCGGCAGGCGGGCGGATTTCCGGTCGAACTGCCGGCCACGAGTGTCGGCGAGCCGATGACCGAGCCGACCGGCACGAGGCACCGCAACCTCCTGACGATGGAGACCGAGGAGTTGCTGCGCTCCCAACCCATCCATGGCGCAGTCCCGATGGGCGGTTGCGACAAGACCGCACCGGCGCCATGATCCATCCGGTCGCCATGGCGGGCCGCGCCGGGGGCGGGCCGGCGCTGGAGCGCTTCGGCGAGATATCCCAAGAGACGCCGGTGCTCTGCAACCCGAAGCCGGCGGGGGTCTATCCGATGGCGGATTCCTGTTGCGCCGGCGGCCCGACGCCGGAGCCGAAAATCCATTGATGCGGGGCCGGCGGGGTGGCCGCGCCTGCGTTCGCCTTGCCGCCCGTGCTGCGGTCCTGGCCGCGGTTCTCGTCGGTGGTCTGAGCAGGGCCACAGGCGCAACCGAGAGCGCGGACGCGCCCCAGCCCGGCTTTCCGCTCGACCGCTGCGACAGCCTGCAACGCCCGTCCTCGCCCAATCACTGGCTTGTTGCCTCCGAAGGCCCGTGTGCCGCCATCGCCGACGAGCCGGCGCCGGTGTTCGCCGCGCCGGCTGGCGTCCAGGCGCGGGCCTGGGCCGACTGGATCGCCCGCCAGCCGCGCGCCCGGGTGCGCTGGGTCTCTTCGGACGGCATGAAGATCGAGGCCACGGACCGCACGCCGGTGTTTGGGTTCACCGACCATCTCAGCATCGCCGTTCTGCCGCTGGCGGGCGGCCGCTCCACCGTCGCGGTCTACAGCCGTTCGGCCATAGGCTATTGGGATTTGGGCATGAATCGGGCGAGAGTGCGCAATTGGCTGGACGGCGTCGGCCGGACCTTGTCGGAGCCGCAGCCCTGACCGTGCCGGGGAGAATCGGAAACCATGCCGGGGATCGAAACAGCGCAGAGCGCACTGGGCCTGCTGGCCTTCGCCGCCATTGCCTGGGGGTTGAGCGAGAACCGCCGCGGTGCCCACCTGCGGGTGGCCGTCGTCGGCTTGGTGCTGCAACTGGCTCTGGCTGCGCTGCTGCTGCATCTGCCGGGCTCACGCGCCGTGTTTGGGGCGATCAATGACGGCGTGTTGGCGCTCAGCGAGGCGACCAAGGCCGGCACTGGCTTTGTCTACGGCTATCTGGGCGGCGGGCCGCTGCCGTTCGGGGAGCCCTATCCCGGCGCCGGTTTTATTCTGGCCTTCCAGGCTTTGCCGCTGATCCTGGTGGTGAGTGCGCTGACGGCCCTGCTCACCTATTGGCAAGTGCTGCCGGCCATCGTCAAAGGCTTTGCCTTGGTGTTGGAAAAGACCATGGGCGTCGGCGGCGCGGTGGGGCTCGGCACGGCGGCGAACATCTTCGTCGGCATGGTGGAGGCGCCGCTGTTCATCCGGCCCTATCTGGCCCGGCTCGGCCGGCCGGAGTTGTTCGTTCTGATGACGGGCGGCATGGCCACCATCGCCGGCACGGTGCTGGTGCTCTACGGCGTGATCCTGGGGCCGGTTCTGCCGGATGCCGCCGGGCATTTGCTCATGGCCTCGGTGATCAGTGCGCCGGCGGCGGTGACCGTGGCGCTGCTGATGGTGCCGGCGGACGGCCAGCAGACCGCCGCCGATTTCACCCCCCATCCGGACGCCAACAGCAGTATGGACGCCGTCACCAAGGGCACCATGCAGGGGCTGTCCCTGATGCTGAACGTTACCGCCATGCTGATTGTGCTGGTGGCCCTGGTGCATCTCGCCAACGCCATTCTGGGCGGCCTGACCGGCTGGTTGGCTGCCGAGCCCATCACCATCCAGCAGGTGTTCGGCTGGGTGTTCGCGCCGGTCTGCTGGCTGATGGGCGTGCCCTGGGGCGAGGCGGTCACCGCCGGCAGCCTGATGGGCGTCAAGACCGTGCTGAACGAGTTTCTGGCCTATTCCGACCTGGCCAACCTGCCGGCCGAGGCGTTGGGCGGGCGGTCGCGGCTGATCATGACCTATGCGCTGTGCGGCTTCGCCAATTTCGGCTCGCTCGGCATCATGATCGGCGGCCTTGCCACCATGGCGCCGGAGCGGCGGGCCGAAATCGTCGGTCTCGGCCTGAAAAGCCTTCTGGCCGGCACGCTCGCGACCTGCATGACCGGCGCGGTGGTGGGGATTCTGGCCTAGCCGTTAGATGCCTGTTAAGCTGTGTTTTGCAGAATGGCCGCCAGATTGCGCCAAGAGGAATCGATCATGGCCCGCCATCGAAAGACCGACCCCGCAACCAGCCTGACCCGCGAAGCGGTGGAGACGCTGCTGGACCTCGTCGAGATTCGGCTGGGTTGTGTCGAGATCTATGACCGCGAGGACGCACGCGAATTGCGCCAGCTCGAAAAAACCCGGGACCAGCTCAACGCCATGCTCGGCCTGAAGCCATCCGGCGCAAGCGCGCACGCCCCGGCGGCGGCGCGGGACCGCCGGGTGCTGGCCTGAGCCCGGTTTTCCGGCGCGTCTAGCCGTCCAGCTTCGGCTTCAGCAACTGGTTGACCGCCGCCGGGTTGGCCTTGCCCTGGGTCGCCTTCATCACCTGGCCGACGAAGAAGCCGAACAGCTTGTCTTTGCCGGAGCGATACTGATCCACCTTGTCCTGGTTCTTGGCGATCACCTCGTCGATGATCGCCTCGATGGCGCCGGTGTCGGTGATCTGCTTCAGGCCTTTTTCCTCGACAATCTCGCCGGCGGATTTGCCGGTCTCGATCATCGCCTCGAACACATCCTTGGCGATGCGGCCGGAGATGGTGTTGTCGGAGATCAGGTCGATCAGCCCGCCCAGCTTCTCCGCGCCGATGGGTGCGTCGGCGACGTCATGGCCTTCCCGGTTCAGATAGGCGAAATAGTCGCCGGTGATCCAGTTGACCGCCAGCTTCGCATCCCGCCCCTTGGCCACACTCTCGAAGAAGTCTGCGTTGACCTGGTCCGAGGTTAGCACCCAGGCGTCGTAATCCGAAATGCCGTAGTCCTGCACGAACCGCGCCCGTTTCTCGTCCGGCAGTTCCGGCATGCCGGCGCGCACGCGTTCGATGAACGTGTCGTCGAGCTTGAGCGGCAGCAGGTCCGGGTCGGGGAAATAGCGGTAGTCGTGCGCGTCTTCCTTCGAGCGCATCGACCGCGTCTCGCCCTTGGCCGGGTCGTAGAGGCGGGTTTCCTGCTCCACCGTGCCGCCGTTTTCGATCAGGCGGATCTGGCGCTTGGCCTCGTACTCGATCGCCTGGCGCATGAAGCGGATGGAGTTGACATTCTTGACCTCGCAGCGCGTGCCGAACGCTTCGCCGGGCTTGCGCACCGAGACGTTGATGTCGCAGCGCATCGAGCCCTGCTCCATATTGCCGTCGCAGGTGCCGAGATAGCGCAGCATCTGCCGCAGCTTGGTCATATAGGCGGTCGCCTGTTCGGCCGAGCGCATGTCGGGCTCGGAGACGATCTCCATCAGCGCCGTGCCCGACCGGTTCAGGTCGATATAGGACTGGGTCGGGTGCTGGTCGTGGATCGACTTGCCGGCATCCTGCTCCACATGCAGGCGGGTGATGCCGATGCGCTTCGCCACCTCGCCCTCCGGCTCGATATCGAGATGGCCGCCGGTGACGATCGGGAATTCGTACTGGCTGATCTGATAGCCCTGCGGCAGGTCGGCGTAGAAATAGTTCTTGCGGTCGAAGCGGCTGTAATGGTTGACGGTGCCGTTGATGCCGAGGCCGGTCTTCACCGCCTGCTCGACGCAATGCTCGTTCAGGACCGGCAGCATGCCGGGAAAAGCCGCATCGACCAGGCTGACCTGGGTGTTCGGCTCCGCCCCGAACGAGGTGGCGGCGCCGGAAAACAGCTTGGAATTGGAAACGACCTGGGCGTGCACCTCCAGCCCGATCACCAGTTCCCACTCGCCGGTGTTGCCTTTCAGGCGTTTCGGTTCTTTCAGAAGTTCGGCCATGTTCGTTGTTCCCAGTGTTCAATTCTTGCGGCCCTGGCCGCGGCTATAACCCTGGATTGCTTCGTTGCCCTTCGGGCGCCTCGCAATGCCGGTTCGGACTAAAAGCCCGCCGGCCTGGCATCGAAGCCCGCGGCCTCCTCCAGCGCGCTCGCGACCTGCAGCAACGTCACCTCGTCGAAGGGGCGGCCGATCAGGTGCAGGCCGAGCGGCAGGCCTTCGTCGCTCAACCCGCCCGGCACCGAGATCGCCGGCAGGCCGGCCATGCTGGCGGGCACGGTGAACACGTCGTTCAGGTACATCTGCACCGGGTCGTCCTGTTTCTCGCCGAGGACAAAAGCCGCGGATGGCGCGGTCGGGGTCAGGATGGCGTCCACCTGCTCGAACGCGCTCGTGAAGTCGCGCAGGATCAGGGAGCGCACCTTCTGCGCCTTCAGGTAGTAGGCGTCGTAATAGCCGGCGCTCAGCACATAGGTGCCGATCATGATGCGGCGCTTTACCTCGGCGCCGAAACCCTCCGCCCGCGTGTTCTCGTACATCTCCTTCAGGTCGCCGCCATCGACGCGCAGGCCGTAGCGAACGCCGTCATAGCGCGCCAGGTTCGAGGAGGCCTCCGCCGGTGCGATGATGTAGTAGGTCGGCAGCGCGTATTTGGTGTGCGGCAGGCCGATCTCCACCACTTCGGCGCCCTGGGCGCGCAGCCAGTCGGCGCCCTGGTTCCAGACGCGGTCGATCTCTTGCGGCATGCCATCGACCCGATATTCGCGCGGCACGCCGATCTTCAGACCCTTCACGCCGGCGCCCAGCTTCTCCGCGAAGTTTGGCGTCGCATAGGGCGCGCTGGTCGAATCCTTCGGGTCGTGGCCGGCCATGACCTGCAACATGATCGCGGCGTCTTCCACCGTGCGGGTCATCGGCCCGGCCTGGTCCAGCGAGGAGGCGAAGGCGACGATGCCCCAGCGCGAGCAGCGGCCATAGGTCGGCTTCAGGCCGACAATGCCGCAAAAGCTGGCCGGCTGGCGGATCGAGCCGCCGGTGTCGGTGCCGGTTGCGGCAATGGCGATGCGGGCCGCGACCGCTGCTGCGGAGCCGCCGGAGGAGCCGCCCGGCACACGCTGCCGGTTGTCGCCGTCCTTGGCGACCCAGGGGTTGGTCACCGGGCCGAAATAGCTCGTGATGTTGGCCGAGCCCATGGCGAACTCGTCCAGGTTCGCCTTGCCCAGCAGCACCGAGCCCCCGGCTTTCAGCTTGCCGGAGACGGTGCTCTCATAGGGCGGCGTGAACGGCTCCAGGATGTGGCTGCCGGCGGTGGAGCGGATACCGGCGGTGCAGAACAGGTCCTTCATGGCGATGGGCACGCCATCCATCGGGCCGGCGCTCTCGCCCCTGGCCCGGCGCGCGTCGGCGGCGTCGGCATCGGCGAGCGCGCGCTCCGGCGTCTCGGTGACAAAGGCGTTCAGCGTCCGGTGCCGTGCCATCGCGTCAATATGCGCTTGCGTCAGCTCGCGGGCGGAGAAATCGCCGGCATCCAGGCCAGCGCGGGCGGCGGCGACGGTGAGATCGGTCAGCGCGCTCATCATTCCACCACCTTCGGCACGGCATAGAAGCCGTGGGCGCCGTTCGGCGCGTTCGAGGTCACGACCTCGGCATAGCCGCCGTCCGTCACCACGTCCGGGCGCAGCGGCAGCGAGAAATCGCCGACGCCGGTCATCGGCTCGACTCCATCCACGTTCACTTCGTCCAATTGCTCGACGAATGTGATAATGGCAGAGAGATCGGTGGCCCAGGCTTGCAGTTCATCGTCACTGACCTTAATCCGGGCCAGATTGGCGATGCGTGCCACCGTCGCCTGATCCAACGCCATGCGCGCGTTCCTTATGTCTTCAGACAGTCTTCCTGGGAGGGCTCGGCCCATCTCTAGCCAGCACACACGGATTTGCAAGCCTGCCGACCTCGCCGGGCTGCCACGTCACACCCGATTGGTCGGCCTCGATGTCGGCTCGCGCAAGATCGGCGTCGCATTGTCCGACCCCGGCCGGCGCATCGCCTCGCCCGCCGGCGTCGTGCGGCGCGCCAAGCGCTTCTACGAAACCGCCGAACTGCTCGCCGAGTTCTGGAAGGGCGAGGCGGTCAGCGGCATCGTGGTGGGGTTGCCGCTGAACCAGGACGGCAGCCAGGGCCCCCGCGCCCAGGCGAGCCGCCAGTTCGCCCACAACCTGGCGCGCCATTTCGACCTGCCGGTGGCGCTTTGGGACGAGCGCTTTTCGTCCGTTGCCGCCGAACGCCTGCTGCTGGAGGAAGCCGACCTGTCGCGCACTCGCCGGCGCGAACTGGTGGACCAGACGGCGGCGGCCTTCATCCTGCAGGGCTGCCTCGATTTTCTGATCCGGCCCGCAGAAGCGGACAACCCGCCGGAGGGCGAGGAAGAGACCGGCACGGACAGCGAGGAGCCGGACGCTGCGTGCTGACCGTTGCGCTCGCGATTCTGCCCATCGTCGTCGCCATCGCCATCGGCTATGGGCTGAAGGAGCGGGGCGTTGGCGCACCGGTCTGGGCCGCGGCGGAACGCAGCGTGTTTTTTCTGTTCCTGCCCGCCCTGGTGTTCCATCACGTGGCCGTGCGCGACGTGGCGCTGGGCGAGGTCTTGGCGATGGTGGTGCCGATTGCCGGCATCATCCTGGGCCTGGGCGTGGTATCCTACCGGCTGGCCCGCTGGCTGACCCGCAGCCCGCCGGCGACGGCGGCCAGCGTGCACCAGGGCTCGGTGCGCCTGAACGGCGTCGTCATGATCGCCCTGGTCCCGGCGTTGCTGGGCGAGCAGGTCTGGCCGTATATCGCGGTCATGACCTCGGTCTGGCCGGCGCTCTCCAACACCACCTCCATCGTCGTCTACGCCAATGCCGCCGGCGTGCATCGCTCGCCGCGGCAGATCGCGCTGGCGGTGATCGAGAACCCGGTGGTTCTGGCCGTCCTGCTGGGCGCGGCCTGCAATGTGATGGGGCTGGGGCCGCTGATTGTGGCCGTGGGTGTTTTCAAGCTGCTGGGCAGCGCCGCCCTGCCGGTGGGCCTGTTGGCCGCCGGCGCCGCGCTGGAATTCGCCAGCCTGCGCCAGTCCGGCCCGCCGACGCTGCTGGCGACGGTGCTGAAGCTGGCAGCGATGCCGGCGGCGATGTGGGGGCTCTGCTCAGGCCTGGGTTTGCCGCTGCTGGTGACCCAGATCATGGTCATCTCCGCAGCCCTGCCCTGCTCCCCCAGCGGCTATGTGCTGGCGAGCCAGATGGGCGGCGACGGCCAGACCATGGCCAGCGCGATTACCCTGCAACACGTGGTCGGCATGGTGAGCGTCGCGGCGGTGGCGGGGTGGATGCTGGCGGGGTAGCGGCTTGCGCCCTTCGTCTGCCGGCATCACATGACAGCCATGTCCCGCGCATATTCTCAGTTGGCCCTGGTGTTCGGCGCCAGCGGCGGCATCGGCCAGGCCGTGGCGGACCGGCTGGAGGCCGATCCCGGCTGCCGGGCGGTCGTGCGTTTGTCGCGCAGCAGCATGCCGGCCATCGACGTGGCCGACGAGGCCGGCATTGCCGCGGCGGCGGACATCGTGCGCGAGCGGCATGGCGAGATCGACCTGCTGTTCGATGCCACGGGCGCACTCACGGTGCCGGGCGTGGACGGCCAACCCACCGGCCCGGAAAAGACGCTGCGCCGGCTGGACCCGGTGGCAATGGCCAACGCCTTTGCCATCAACGCCATCGGCCCGGCGCTGCTGTTGAAGCACTTCGCGCCGCTGTTGCCGCGCGACCGGCGCGGCGTGTTCGCGACGCTGTCCGCCCGGGTCGGCTCCATCGGCGACAACCGGCTGGGCGGCTGGGTCTCCTACCGTGCGTCGAAAGCGGCGCTGAACCAGATCGTGCGGGTCGCGGCGATCGAGATTGCGCGCAGGCATCCCCATGCGGTCGTGGCCGCCCTGCATCCCGGCACCGTCGCCACAAGCCTTAGCGCACCCTTCGCCGGCAACCGCGGCACCCTCACGCCGGCGGCAAGTGCGGCGCGCCTGCTGGCCGTGCTCGATGGCCTGACGCCGGCAGACAGCGGCGGCTTTTTCGCCCATGACGGCCAGCCTATCCCCTGGTAAACGCGCGCCGCCCCTTGCGGCTCACCTGCGGCGCGCGTAAAGGCAGATTGCCATGGACGACATCCTTTTCCCGCATCAGCACATCCTTGGCATCGAGGGCATGGGCCCCGATGCCATCACCGCCATTCTCGACCTCTCGGAGAGCTATGTCGCGCTGAACCGGCAGCGGGACAAGAAGCGGGGCGACCTGCGCGGGCGCACGGTCATCAACGTGTTCTTCGAAAGCTCCACCCGCACCCGCACCTCGTTCGAGCTGGCGGGCAAGCGGCTGGGGGCCGACGTGATCAACATCGCGGTCGAAGCCAGCGCCATCAACAAGGGCGAAACGCTGCTGGATACCGCCATGACCCTGAACGCCATGCACCCGGACGTGCTGGTGGTGCGCCACCCGTTTTCGGGCGCGGTGCAACTCATCAGCGAAAAGGTCGAGTGCGCGGTGATCAATGCGGGCGACGGCTGGCACGAGCATCCGACCCAGGCGCTGCTGGACGCGCTGACCATCCGCCGCCGCCTCGGCCGGCTCGCCGGGCTGGACGTCGCCATTTGCGGCGACGTCGCCCACAGCCGCGTCGCCCGCTCCAACATCCTGCTGCTGCACACCATGGGCGCGTTCGTGCGCGTCGTCGCACCGCCGACCCTGGTGCCGGCCGATGCCGACCGCCTGGGCGTCGATGTCTATCACGACATGGCCGAAGGGCTGAAGGACGTGGACATCGTCATGATGCTGCGCATCCAGACCGAGCGCATGCGCGGCTCGCTGATCCCCTCCCAACGGGAATATTTCCGCTATTACGGCCTGGATGCGGAGAAGCTGAAAGCAGCCAAGCCCGATGCGCTGATCATGCACCCGGGGCCGATGAACCGCGGCATCGAAATCGACTCGGACGTGGCCGACGACATCAACCGCTCGGTCATCCCGGAGCAGGTGGAGATGGGCGTGGCGGTGCGCATGGCCTGCCTCGACCTGCTGACCCGCAACGTCATCGCCAACTATGGCGAGGACGGCACCGACGGGGGAGACGCCTGATGCGCCGCGCCTTCGTCAACGCCCGCCTGCTGGACCCTGCCAGCGGTCTGGACCAGACCGGCGGCCTGCTGGTGCTGGGCGAGAAGATCGCCGACATCGGCCCGCACATCCGCCCCGACCAGCTCTCGCCGGATATCGAGTGGGTGGATTGCCACGGCCACTGCCTGGCACCCGGCCTGGTCGACATGCGCACCCAGTTCCGCGAGCCGGGGGAGGAGCACAAGGAGACCATCGACAGCATCTCCCGCGCCGCCGCCACCGGCGGCATCACCGCGCTGGTGGGATTGCCGAACACGCGCCCGGTGATCGACGATGTGGCCGTGGTGGAGTTCGTGGCCCGCCGCGCCCGCGAGGTGAAGCTGGTCAAGGTGTTCGTCTATGGCGCGGTCACCCGCGGCCTGGAAGGCAAGAACCTGACCGAACTGGGCCTGCTGCGCGAGGCCGGCGCGCTTGCGTTTACCGATGGTCTGAAAGCGGTGCGCGACGCCCAGGTGATGCGGAACGCGCTGTCCTACGCCAAGGCCTTCGACGCGCTCATCATCCAGCATCCGGAAGACCCGGACCTGGCCGAGGGCGGCCACATGAACGAGGGCGAGCTGGCGACGCGCCTGGGCCTTGCCGGCATCCCGGCGGCGGCGGAATCGATCCTGCTGGAGCGGGACCGCCGGCTGGTGGCGCTGACCGGCGGGCGCTACCACGCCGCCCATGTCTCCAGCGGCGAGGGGCTGGAGATCGTGCGCCGGGCGAAGTCGCAGGGGCTGCGCTTTACCGCCGACACGGCCCCGCCCTATTTCGCCCTGAACGAGTTGGAGGTGGAGGACTACCGCACTTTCGCCAAGGTCTCGCCGCCGCTGCGCAGCGAGCAGGACCGGATGGCCGTGGTGCAGGCGCTCAAAGACGGCACCATCGACGTCATCGCCTCCGACCACGCCCCGCACGACCAGGAATCGAAGCGCATTCCCTTCGCCCAGGCCGAACCGGGCATCGCCGGCGTCGAGACGCTGCTGCCGCTGGCGCTGGAACTTTATCACGACGGCGTGCTGCCGCTGTTGGACCTGCTGGCCAAGATGACCGTGGCGCCCGCGCGGCTTCTGGGATTGGAACTGGGAACGCTCGGCATCGGCCGGCCGGCGGACCTGGTGCTGTTCGACCTGGACAGGCCCTGGCGGCTGAATGTCAAGGGCGGTATCGGCAAGTCGAAGAACGCCCCCTATGACGGCCGCCCGGTCCAGGGCCAGGTGCGCATGACCGTCGTCGACGGCCGCATCGTTTACCAGGCGGCGGAGAAACCGGAGGGCTGACCCATGCCGGGCCTTCTCGGCGACTTCTCCTACACATGGCCGTTCTATGCCGGCTTGGTGCTGGCCTATCTGGTCGGCTCGATCCCGTTCGGGCTGGTGCTGACGCGGCTGGCCGGACTGGGCGACATCCGCCGGGTCGGCAGCGGCAATATCGGCGCCACCAACGTGCTGCGCACCGGCA
>Ga0206129_10001181_pt1 | contig 36026 bp, 39 predicted proteins | sample Helgoland_Spring_8_FD_148616 | JGI IMG/M metagenome (GOLD analysis project Ga0206129, IMG submission 148616) | Pelagic subsurface seawater microbial communities from Kabeltonne, Helgoland, North Sea - Helgoland_Spring_Bloom_20160502_2 | ecosystem: Environmental > Aquatic > Marine > Epipelagic ...
CTGTGTTCATTCTGTGTTGCGATTCTGTGTTGCGATTCTGTGTTGCGATTCTGTGTTCATTCTGTGTTCTTTCTGTGTTCATTCTGTGTTCATTCTGTGTTCATTCTGTGTTCTTTCTGTGTTCATTCTGTGTTCATTCTGTGTTCTTTCTGTGTTCATTCTGTGTTCATTCTGTGTTCATTCTGTGTTCATTCTGTGTTCTTTCTGTGTTCATTCTGTGTTCATTCTGTGTTCTTTCTGTGTTCATTCTGTGTTCATTCTGTGTTCATTCTGTGTTCATTCTGTGTTCTTTCTGTGTTCATTCTGTGTTCTTTCTGTGTTCATTCTGTGTTCTTTCTGTGTTCATTCTGTGTTCTTTCTGTGTTCTTTCTGTGTTCATTCTGTGTTCATTCTGTGTTCTTTCTGTGTTCATTCTGTGTTCATTCTGTGTTCATCTGCAGGGACAGCGGCTCTATTCTAGTTCTCATTTTGGAAAGCTGCACGACCATGGCGCAGACCTCGGTGTTGTTGCCCATCTTGAAACCACAACAAATCCGCCTAGCCGAGGATAGAGAGTTCGCCAGGAAGAGAAGAAAGATTCGGAAGAGGGGAAGGCAAATGCTGCGAATGTACTCGTGCTCAGAGAGCGAGGGCTGGTCCTCGGAGGACGCGGGGCTTTGGAATGTTCCGATCCTGATTGAAGACTCTGACAAGGAGCAGGATACGCAAACTGAGGCTGTGACACAACGTTGCCTGTGCATTCATCGCCAGGCCCCTCCGACTCCAGAACACCTATCACAGTCAGGGAGGGGCGACACCGCGTGTGAGACAGCAGATCTACCAGAGGAAGAGGCGGAGCTGGATATGGAGCTCGTCGATGTGAATGCATCTGCAGATGCAGAACAAGCATCTGACAATAATGAGAGTCCTTCTGAATCCGACACACCGGCTTTGTCATGCTCGCAAATGCAGCCGCTGGCGGATTGGATCCTGGATTCACAGCTGCGGACCGCAGTTCTCTGCGGCATCTCCGTCGAACTTTGAGCGCCTCCTGATATTTTTTTGCAGTTTCACCCCATACTGCGCGTGTGGTCTCTTTTAGCATCCGCTTGGGCTTTCAACACCAGTGTTCGGCGGTAGCCGACACTCGAAGACAGCTTGTTTGCCCAGTCTTTCCCAAATGTCTCTGCTGTTCATACAAGTCATTCCTGCTGTGACATATGAATTTTGTGCTGACAAATTGCTGGTTGTGTCGAGAGTCAAGTTGAATCGTATACATGTTCGGAGCATGTTGTGAATGTTGTATTCGTTTTGCAAATGGCTCTCCAGCAGAATCCCTTAGCTGGCATTACCTCCACCCACAGCCATGGCTCAACTGATCATCCCGGCATCTAAACGTACTGACGTTGAGCAAGCTCTGTTCTCGGAAGAAGACAGTGTCCGTGAGAGGTGCCGGTTCCAGCTGGGAAAGTATCGCGGAGAGGACATCCCCCTCGAGTCTTTTGAAGACTTGGTCGACGACGTGATGACGGGCAGTCTTCCCAAAAGCAAAGACAGGGTCAAGGCTTGGGCGCGGTCAGTGGCCCGCATCCCAGACCTCACGCTTTCAGAGTATGCCGCCATACCGGTGGCGGAGAGATCCGTCTTCTTCAGGAAAGCGACCATTCCCACGTTCGACAACGGTGGCTACCAGAACTCTTCTCTACCCTTGCTCCTTGTGCCGGGGTCTGGCCGCCACATCGTCGAAACCATCGACAAGTATGGTCGAGCGAATGTCGCACAGGTGTTGCTTAGCGCTTCAAAGGCCGGCAGCGACAAAGCTTCCGGCATCATCTCGGAACTACAGAAATGTGCGGCAGAGGCTAAGAAGAAGGTTGCACAACTCAAGATCTCGCAGCAGGCGAAGGCGTCCAAGCAGGTCAATGGCGTGAAGGGCCAGAAGGCGTCCAAGCAGGTGAAGAAGGCGTCTAAGCCGGTGAAGAAGACTGCTAAGCAGGTGAAGGACAACAAAGCGTTGAGGGGCAAGAAGGCGCCCGGCGCGAAGATATCCCTACCGCGCTTTATCAGGACGCTGGATGACATTACCCGCGCCGAGAAGAAGCTTGCAAAGAACCAGGCTGCGAAGAATATCAAGGCCACGGTAAAGTCGAAGAAGACGACCAGTGGCTTGCATGCCATGAAGCTTTCAAGGGACAAGGTGTGCTATAAGACGAAGAAGTGCCAGCGCGCTACTACCCTGCGTTTGAAGGCGTAGGGATTCTGCCCCCGACTCTCCGTGCTTGTAACGTGATCACCGTATGCCATGTGCGTCGAGCGCGCATGTGCCGGTGGCCTGTCGAAGGACAGACAGTCGACTAGCAAGCATGGGTATTTCGCTGTCGTATCTTGCCTAGGTTCTCATCTTTTTGCTTTTGACACTATGTCTTTGACGTGCCGCTGCCGAGCCTGAAATCACTCATTTATTTTTGTGTTTTTCTTGGCATTGAAGATGCATCCTCGGAACATGATAGCGTGGCCGTGGATTTTTCTATGGGTTTGTTCATGGATTTTTTATGGGGGTTTTGTGAATGTTTCCTGTTTTTTCGCGGTTGTCCGTGAATTTTCGTGGTTTTGTATGGGATTGTTCATGGATTGTTCATGGATTGTTCATGGATTGTTCATGGATTGTTCATGGATTGTTCATGGATTGTTCATGGATTGTTCACGGTTTGTTCATGGTTTCTTCATGGTTTTGTCTCATTTGCGGCGCGCCCGTGAATTTTTTCATGAATTTTGTCTTCTTATGCGGCGCGCCCGTGAATTTTTCGTGGATTTTGTCTTATTTTGCCGCGCCGCTTGGATTTTTTGTGGATTTTGTCTTATTTTGCAGCGCGGCCATGGATTCGAACGAAGGGCGCGTCTGTATCCATACAGGTTTAGCATGTTGGGGATCAATCTTCGCGTCGCATTCTTCAATTTCAAACGTTGGGTCTCTGAGTGTAGGGGGGCGTGGGTTGCCCGGGGAGCACCACGCGCGGGGAAGCCGGAAGTTTACGTGGTGGTTCCACCACGTCTGAACAAAAATTGATGCTGCTGTCCAGTTTGTGCATGCACGTGCGGATTCTACTTGGTACCTGTGATTATTTTGCGCGTGCAGCCATTTGGTGATCAGGTGGTAAGTAGATCTTCGGATTGCTACTAGCCATGGCGGCCTCCTCTTTCATCTTTCGCTCCTTCCCAGACGGCATGCCACCAGTGAAGTCTGTCAGAGTGAAGAAGGAGCCAGTAGAGGTACTGGAACCAGAAGCGGAGCTGCATGCCACGAGAGCGTGGGATGAAGAATCGGAACTGCATGTCAAGCGAGAGCCCAAGATCCCCAAGAAACTCCTCATGCAGATGGAGCCAATCGACAGCAATGAGGTGCTGAACCTGCTCTTTCAGAAAGAGGTGGTAGAACTCTTGGATGAGGACACGTTTGCGGCCAAAAGGGATGCGATCGCTGTGATGGGAGAAAAAGAACTCCTGGTGACCAAGGAGCTTATCGACTTGCTGGTGAAGAAAGAACAGATAGCTCCGCGAGTGAAGCAGGAGGAGTCGGTGGTCAAAACGGAGCCGGCGGAAGACGATGACGCCAAAACGAAGAAAGATCCCAGAAAGACGAAAGATCCCAAAAAGACGAAAGATCCCAAAAAGACGAAAGATCCCAAAAAGACGAAAGATCCCAAAAAGACGAAAGATCCCAAAAAGAAGGTGAAAAGGGAGAAGGTGAAAAAGGAGAAGGCTCAGCAGAGAAGGCGAAACGTGGGCAACAGGTATAAAGGTTTGAGGGATAAAACCCGTTATTGGAGCCAGCAAGCCACCGAGCTTGATGAAGACGCGGCCTGGGAGATAGACTGGGACAAGCTGAAGAAGATGGGGACTCCCATCGATAGGGTTGAGGATTTTTTTAGATCCGGGGGGCACGCGCTGCATGCAAGAAGAAAGCTCCTGCAATCAACGCAGTCCCCCACAAAGCAAGGAAAGTCAACTACTATTCTCGAGCGCCTGCTTGCATACCGGACATTCATTCTCAAGAAGATACTTAATTGGGAATGGAGAGCCAAAACAGAACTATTAAAAAAGCCCCGGCATAAGGCGTACTGGAGATGTGCACGCGACGAATGGGACTTGACACTTGAGGATTTTCCAGGTATTCTCTATCCTGACATCATCTCGCAATACAAGTACTACACGAGGAGACTCCGGCAGATAAGCTTCATCCTCTTTTGGCCCAAATTGCTTGTGGCTCTGCAGCAGGACATCGATGAGTTCCAAGAATGCTTGCCGGAAGAAAAAGGCGACGCGGAGCGCGCCGGCTTGCCTATTATCTTGCTGGCCAAGAGATACTGCCCGGACGCTTTCGAAGCCATGAAAGACAAGATGTTGAGCAACGAGAAGTACGAGAAGTACAAGCCTACCTTCATCGACGTCTAAAGGCTGCCAACGCTAGCGTTTCGGAGCAGCAGTGAGAACTTTGAGTGTTCAGCGAGGACGGTGGGGTGTGACATCTTCTTACACAAAGCAGCTTACTGAAGCTTGACTGAAGCATCCATAGAGCCGCGCCGGTGCTCCTTCCACTATTTTCTGTAGTTTCACTCCATACTGTGCATGTGACAGCTTGGTTGCCTAGTGTTTCAAAATAGTCTCCGCCGTTCATTGTCAGTCCTGCTGTGGAATGAGTTGCATCGGCAAGCTTAGCATTGTGGCATATGCCAGGCATCCAGTTCTTCTAGCTACCTGCTTATGGGAGCATAATGTAATGGTTGTGAGGCTTTGAATTCGCTGTAGTTTTGACTGGTTGTGAAGGGCGGGGACTGGATTTCCAATACCTTGCTGGAATTGCCCTCGGGGTGTTGGGGCTGGATGATTCATGAGTTTGCTTTTGGAAAGGGACTGACTCTTTTCACTTGTTGCGACGGGTGGGGACTGGCTTCCAATGCATGGCTGGAATTGCGCTCGAGGTTTTTGGATTGGAATGATCATGAGTGTGTCTCAAGACGGGCCGTAATAGCTCATTGTGCATCATCTTGTTTTGCGCCTGCCATGGCGAGCTCCTCTCCGTTGGCATTTCTTGGTGGACGGTGGAAGGATGTCAACCTGCCCACGATCTACACAGTCACTGTCCACAACAGCACCTTTCCTACCTGTTCCGTCGTAGTGGAGCAAGCGGGTAGGTGGAAGCGGTTCTTCTCGAAAGTCGTGAGATTGGAAGAGACAGAGCGTACAAAGAACATCGTCTGGGGCAAAAACTACAAGCTGCAGACCAAACCGTTGGGGGGAGACCGCTGTTCCACGGTGCAGTGGTGGCATAGCAGCAAACGCGGCATTGGCTTTGCATGGAAGCGAATTACAGTCCCGCAGCTTGCTGCCAGGAAGCTGTGTCCAAGCTTCTCTACCCTAACTGACATCCGCGAGAATGCACGCCTCGACGCTATGCGCATCTATAAAGATGTGGTCGGCGACACGATAGCTGATTCTGTGGGTCAGGACATGCTGCTGAAGGAGTTCCCGTACCCACCACCGGGCCTGCCTACACCAAAAGTAGCTACCGTGTGTCGTCCTCCTGGCCTCACTGAGGATCTCGCCGAGGATCTCGCCGAGGATCTCGCCGAGGATTTCGCCAAGGATCTCGCCGAGGATTTCGCCGAGGATTTCGCCGAGGATTTCGCCGAGAATCTTGCTGCGGACATCAGAGGCAATAGGCTATCTTCGCAGCCGGACGTAGAAGATGCAGTGGAGGGTTTGTTCAACGGTAACTCGACCGATGTTGAGGTGGTTGTCTTGTGAGGAAAGTGAGTGGAGCATGTAATGGTTACCCCGGAGCATGTCCGACGCTTGCGCTGAACAAGAGAAAAGGAAGATGGCGCGTGTGTTGGTGTGGCATGTTGAGAGTTAGCAGTTCACAACATACTTCTGTACATGGATGCAACAGGTACATCGTAACCGTAGACATTTGAGGACTCTGTTATTTAGTCTTGCTGTCTGCGACGGCCGTCTGTCATGTCTTCTGAGTTAGTGATTTACAGCTCGGACTATGATGTGTCGAAGAGCGCCCGGAGCAATGTGAAGTGCAGTGCCATGGAGATCGTCATCTCAGACGACGACGTCGAGAAGGCAACACACGCGTCATATAATGGACACGTCATCGCTCAGTTGCGGAAAGAGCTCGGCCGTGCACGGAATAGGCTACAAACATGCCGATATGGCAGAGGAAGCAAGGTCGCCGTCCGCAGCATGGAAGCTATCGCTAATATGAGGAAGCTGCGCGAGTATGAAATGGACGAGCTTGCGGAGTTCCGGGATGGTAAGCAGGACTTCCTAGAGCTCCTCACAGATATGAACCATGAGCGTTCGGACCTCGAGCACATTTTGCGCCGAGCCTTCCTACACTGCTCTCGCCAGAGGACCATGCAGAATTGCAGGCACAATGTTTGTACTCGCACTTCCTCTGCCATGGGGAGATTGAAGGGTCGGTACCTCATGCTGCGAGACGTGCAGCTGGAGGAGTTAGGGTACACCGGTTCTTCGAACTTCAAGCACATGGTTCCGCTGCGCTTGGAGCACCTCGGGTGCTGGATAGCTTGCTTCCCATTCAACGGCACCGTCCACCTCCGTATGCCCACCGGCACCGGCGACATGACTGCGCTGAGGTCATTCTCATGCTGCAGTCTTGCCAAGGTCATCGACGAAAACTGCGAGGTAGTAGCATTGGACATACTGTCACCGTCTCTGCAGCCCTTGGCCGAGGTGAACTTGCGCATCCGAGACTTGGATCTCTGCTCTGCTCTTTGTACGTTGGCTCTGGTGCAAGTTAACGTGCGACGCAAAGGATCTCGCGAAAGGACTCAGCGCACCGGCTATGCTGATGTGCAGTGCAGGCATTCGTGCAGCTACACTTTCCACTGGCGGGACCAGTACGGGAGACCTACGCACAGTTCAAAGACAGCGGCGCACTCGCTTCATTCCGTGAGCAGCTCCAAGGTGCTCTTCCTGCCTCCGGACACGTTGCCATACCGCGAGCCCCTCGTAACTCACACCACTCCCAGCATAGTGGAAGTAGTGCGTAGAGCAGAGGCGATGTGGGAAGAGAGAGATGGCAAGGATGGGGTGGTGACTCGTACGTTACACTGTACCGCGACTCACTTTGGGAACTATGCGCCTCATGTGGCCCGCATCTCCGCACAGCAGCTCGCCGAGGGGCAAGGCTCCGCCATTCACCCCAACTGCATGCTCACGCATGGCGAGCGTCTCTTTCCCGCACTGCACTCCAGCGAGGACGTGGTGGCCGGAAGCGCAGAGGACGCAAGGACCGGGAGCGCAGAGGACGCAAGGACCGGGAGCGAAGAAGAAGCACTGCAGCGCAGCGACGAGGAGTCTGCAACTTCGAGCGAAGAAGAGCTCAGAGCTGCCCACAATGAGGACGCTGCGACTTGCACTGACGAGGACGCTGCGACCTGCACCGACGAGCGGGTGGTGGCCTGGAGCGACGAGCAGGAGGCGGCAAGGAGCGGAGACGAAGAAGACTCCTCTGGGGGTGGATGGGGATGTCTCGCCGCCTGCAGGAAGGACGAGGAGCACGCTGCATGGAACGATGGAGATGCTGCTGACGGATTAACAGCAGCACGAGCTTCGGGAACTAAGCGGCATATGGATTTTGCAGGCATTTCGGAGAGGCCACTGAAGTGGAGAAGACAATTCCTTCGGGGAGCTGCAATGACCCCCTGCTTTGTTGCATCATAGTGCAGCTGTCAAGGGAGATGATACGGCTTGCCTCGCTCAAAGCATTTGACGGCAACGGTTTGTATATCCATGGCAAAAGTGTATCGGTTTGCGCTTGCCTTGCTCAAAGCATTTGACGGCAACGGTTTGTATATCCATGGCAAAAGTGTATCGGTTTGCGCTTGCCTTGCTCAAAGCATTTGACGGCAACGGTTTGTATATCCATGGCAAAAGTGTATCGATTTGCGCTCTTTTAGTGGTACTCTTCGAGTATTGTGTGAGGCGCGCGACTTCTCACTATTTTCGCCGGAAGGTTTTGTCAACATGCCGGCAGCATTTTCCCATCGAAAGATCTTGTCAGAATTGCCGCGTCGATGTATGTGTCCGTTGACAGACATCAAGTAAGTATCGATGGCAAAAGTGTATCAATTTGTGCTTTTTGGTGGTGCGCCTCGATTGTGGTGTGAGGCGCGCGACTTCTCACTATTTTCGCCAGATGGTTTTGTCAACACGATGGTAGCATTTTCCCATCTGCAGGTTTTGTCAACGCGATGGTAGCATTTTCCCATCTGCAGGTTTTGTCAACGCGATGGTAGCATTTTCCCATCTGCAGGTTTTGTCAACACGATGGTAGCATTTTCCCATCTGCAGGTTTTGTCAACACGATGGTAGCATTTTCCCATCCATCGTTTTGTCTGCAGATGGTAGCATTTTCCCATCCATCGTTTTGTCTGCAGATGGTAGCATTTTCTTATCTGCAGGTTTTGTCATCACGATGGTAGCATTTTCCCATCTACAGGTTCTGTCGGAGTTGCCGTGTCGACGTATTTTGCCGGAAGGTTTTGTCAACACGATGGTAGCATTTTCCCATCTACAGGTTCTGTCGGAGTTGCCGTGTCGACGTATTTTGCCGGAAGGTTTTGTCAACACGATGGTAGCATTTCCCATCTACAGGTTCTGTCGGAGTTGCCGTGTCGACGTATTTTGCCGGAAGGTTTTGTCAGCACGATGGTAGCATTTCCCATCTACAGGTTTTGTCGGAGTTGCCGTGTCGACGTATTTTGCCGGAAGCTTTTGTCAACACGATGGTAGCATTTCCCACCGGCAGGTTTTATTGGAGTTGCCGTGTCGATGTATTTTTGCCGGAAGCTTTTGTCAACACGGTGGCAGCATTTTCCCACCGGCAGGTTTTGTCAGAGTTGCCGTGTCGATGTATGTTTCCGTTGACAGGCATCAAGTATCATTGCGGGATTGCTATCCCCACGTACTATTGCAACCATTGCCATCGCTCCAGCAATGGCTACTTCGGCAACCTTTGAACTCTCGAAGGCGTCTGTCTTCGAAGTGGAACAGAAGATGCAAAACTTGGAGAACTCTCTGAAATCTCGTAAATTGGATCGAGACGCAATTATCCAAAAGCAGGCAAGCTCGCCAGAGGCGACCGATGAGCAGCGACAAGAAATGGATTCGGCGCGCATCGCTATTCTGCAGCAGATGTCGGAGGCGGGGGCTGACATAGCGCGCTTCGATCTTCAGCTGTCTATGCAGGGTGTCCGCCGGGACGTGCAGTCGGCAACCGTGGAGGTGCAGTCGGCAACCGTGGAGGTGCAGTCGGCGACCGTGGAGGTGCAGTCGGCGACCTTGGAGGTGAAGTCGGCGACCTTGGAGGTGAAGTCGGCGGCTGAGGGGATGAAGTCGGCGTCTGAAGTGATGAGGACGGCATCGGAGGAGATGAGATCCTCTTTTGCTGCCAAAGAGGAAAAAATTTACCAAAAACTAGACCTCGTGGTTGAGACTATAGTCAAGACCATCGCGTCTTCGACTGGCACTATAATCGACGTCTCTGCGACAGAGTTCCAGTCGCAGTCCATAAAGGCAAACCAACTCCACAGCCTGTTGAGGCAGACAAGTCAACAGCCCAGTACCGCAGCACCGGGCACTCCGGCCTTTTGGGTCGCTCCCGAACTCTCCAACCCGAAGTATGCCTATGCCTTCACTGCCTCATTTCTTGGCTACGCTGTCTACACTAAGCCGCAGGGCGAGTGGCGCCGCGCTCCCGTGTTTGACGGACGATGCTTTCCGGCATCCTCTGCCCCCTCCGGCTACACAGTCCCCTGCGGGATGGGTATCATGACAGAACGCCGCTGTCGCAATGGGTCAAATATCGTCATTACAATCCGTGAATTCGCCGACGCTGGACCTACCAGCGCCGAGATTCTTCTGCCAGAAGAAGACATATATCAGTGTGCGCTGGCCAAGTTCGTCACGGAGAACTTGACCGCCGTGCAGCGCAAAGCCGCTCCGCCCAATGCCGAGGAGCGGTACTTGTTGGCCACTCGCGTCTTCAAGACTTCGACGCGCGGTGGGGCGTCGTACAACATCAAATGGATTAACAAGTACGGCTGCGGAAAGTTCCAGCACACCTTTCCAGACGAAGATGATCGCAGCGAGAAGATGACCTACACTCACAAGTCGATAAGATTTGTTCTTCCCGATACGCTGCGTCCTTCTGAAGCATCTCACTCTGGCTCCCTCTTGGCGATGCCGGAGGATACGTCGAGACCCAACGTCTCGAGCAATGATCATGGGTCCGCAGAAAGACAGCAGGGCCCGGAAATAGTGTCAGAGGAAGCAGAGGTGTCAGGTGCGGCTTCGTCCCAGCAGTCGCACGCGGAACTTCCAGGCTCGATAGTTCAGGCGTTGGGAGATAGGGAGGACAACGTGGCGTCTCCGGCCGAGACGCAGCTGCCAGGCTCCGGTCAAGGCCAGCCAGCGTGCGTTCCTATAGAGGAAGACGATGAACTCCATGAGGAAATTGTGAAAGCCGAAACGCAGTTTGCATTGACTACTATGTCTGATGCCCTGCCGCAAAGGTTGGCAGCCGACATGCAACCGGAAGCGCCTCCCATCTCCGAGGCCGAAGAGGTCCATCCGCAAAGTTTGGCAGCCGACATGCGACCGGAAGCGTCTCCCATCGTTGCGGCCGAAGAGGTCCATCCGCAAAGTTTGGCAGCCGACATGCGACCGGAAGCGCCTCCCATCTCCGAGGCCGAAGAGGTCCATCCGCAAAGTTTGGCAGCCGACATGCGACCGGAAGCGCCTCCCAACTCCGAGGCTGACGAGGTCCACCCGCAAAGTTTGGCAGCCGACATGCATTTGGAAGCGCCTCCTATCCCCGAGGCTGACGAGGTCCATCCGCAAAGTTTGGCAGCCGACATGCAACTGGAAGCGCCTCCCCTCGTCGCGGCTGACGAGGTCCATCCGCAAAGTTTGGCAGCCGACATGCAATTCGAAGCGGCTCCCAACGTCGAGGTTGGCGAGGTCCAGCAGCAAAGTTTGGCAGCCGACTTGGAATTCGAAGCGGCTCCCAACGTCGAGGTTGGCGAGGTCCAGCAGCAAAGTTTGCAAGCCAAGCAACCATCTGTCGCCGCTCCCGCGGCCTGCCTCGCAGATGTGCATGAGAGGTTCGGAGAGGGCGTGACACAAGCATCCAGTATCTTTGCCGTAGCACCGGATGCCGAGGTGCTGAAGTTGTCAACTTCTTCCGATCCACAGCTGTCCTCCGACGTACAGCCCCAACATGTTCGTCTAGCCCCAATGGCCGACGCTTCCGTCCAAGACGCCTCGATGTCAGCTCTGGCAGAGGTGCCAGAGGATGCGATAGTAGAGCCGCGGAGTCCTTCGGCGGATTGGGGACGCACAGAAGAACCTGCCCCCCAGGAGGCAGCGTCGGAAGATTGCGCGCCCACCCTCGCTCGACAGGCGAGGAGCGAGCAGGACTCTGGGCAGTGCTCCGTATCGAACTCTGAAGGGCAGAAGGCGAGCGAAGCGGAGGAGCAGCGCGTGCAGCGCATGGAGGGCTACATCGAGAAAGCGAGGGAGAGGGCCGAGCGCAGGTTGGAGAGGCAGAAGGCAGAGGCTTCCTTCCGCGACGCTGGAGCACTTCCGGCATCGCAGCATGCGTCACAGCGCCGCTCTTTCCCGGCCAATGACCAGAGAGGCCGCCCTCCGCTGAAGCGCCAGCGCGCAGTCGACCAGCAGCAGGCCCGGCACTCCAACGATTGGAACTCCTGGGAAAGGACGCACTCAGAAATACCAAGTTGTGTAACATCCGTTTCTACACCCCCCTAGCATAGCGTTCCTAGGGATCGTAGCTCTGTATTTTTCTTGTATTTACGTGCGAGGAGTGATCACCGCGACTACTACGCGAAACGCGCCTACGGTCACCGGCAGGCCGACTCCTGGAACCAGACGTCGGCTATCTACTAGCCGACTAGCCAGCCTGTGGAGAGTACAGGCAGTGAGCGAGCGGCAGTGCGCGCGAGCCTCGGCTACTCTCGCTAGCACCGGGTGCTGGCGGTCAGAAAGAGAGATCTGTGCGAGCGATGGTGGAGTCTTCAAAATGTGTGCACGGAGAGCGTGAAAGGATAATGAGCAAATGTGGCGCAAGCAACCATGGTGCGTTTACTGTACTTCAGCGTAGTTTGTCACACTACGTAAACAACGTACCCCTTGTGTTCGGCACAGACCGCCGACCAGTGTTGTAGAAACCTCAGAACGAGCATTTTCTCCGGAGGACTTAGTTAGAGACACCAGCGTGCGAAAGTTGCGGTCCTTCAACGCCGTATGCTTGCAGGACGATGTCTGCAAACAGATGTGGGGGTCATTTCGAGTTAGGCAATCTGCGAGACCGAAATAACAACTATGTGGAGTTCGAGACGGGCGCTGTGTTGCCCACAGACGCTCAGGGATTATGGAACTTCCAGTCAGACTGCGCGCGATGGCTCTTGCCGTCGCAGCAAGATTTGCAACAGTGGCAGCTGGGAGCAGCCGTGTGGTGCGCAGGCCCAGTGCATCGCTTCCAACTGCCGTCTCTGTCATAGCAGCGCGCGCTTTCGCACACACTCCGGTCGTCGCGTGTTGGCGCAACCTCACGAGCGCTGGTGTCTGCAGAAGCTGCAGAGAGGCGAGATAAGCGGCGAGCTATTCGATGAGCCGGGCGCGGAGAGCACCCAGGTGTTCCTTATGCATCCTTCAATGCCCGAGAGGGAGAGGTGGAGTGTGGTGCGTGATTTCAATAGGATGTGCGAACTGGACTCGCGCAGTCTTTTTTTGTTGATGCGACAGGCCGGCAAACGCTCAATGCAAAATAGCTTTCTTCGGATTTAGCAGATTGGCCGCGGAGCTCTGGGCAGCTTGCTGCTGCGCTTTGTGACGGCCCCGCAGCTCCACATCGCGTTTGGGGAGGCTGCAGAGATGGGATGGAATCTGCAAAGACATCACGCAGAGATCATGTCACTGTCGCTGCCCGATGCTGATCGCATGCAGCAAACAGATCAGCAGGCTGCAACGAGCTGGCGCACGCAGCACACGCTTCAGATACACGATTCTCATTGCAGCAGACACGGCTGAGGAGTACGCACTTGCAGACGCGCTGCAAGGAGCGCAGCTAAGAAGCGTGGCAGCCATGCTGCGGGTGTCTCTCGTCTGCTCAGACGCAGACTTGGACGCCGCCGCCGTACAACGGGGGGAAGTGGGCCACAAAAGCGCATCTCTGATAAAAGCCTATACAGATCCGGTGCGCACCTTCGCGGGAAGTTGCCCGACGTGTGAGGTATTCGCGCAAAAGTCCGTTGGCCCGTTGACGGACTTTTGCCTCCCTAGGTAAAGGAAATGGTGCAACAGCACAAGGCAGGCAAAATAGATTCCTGGGCGCATGCTCGGGCTGGATCTTTACTCGGCCAGGAAGGCGAAACAAAACACAGCAAGCACAACGAACTCATCGAAAAAATCAAGATCGCCGAAAGCAAGCTCAATCTGCTGGGTGCAGCTCTGATCGCCAATGCTGCCAACACTTCTCCCAACGCGATGCAGCAGCAGTTGAAGTGCGTGCTCGCAATCGCATCGCGACCCGAATCCACAACTAGTACCGTGTGCAAAGATCTTTGCGCAGAGGTGACGGTCGGTCGGGCGCAGGACGGAAGTTCGCCCGATGGCGGGAACATGAAGAGCGCATGTCAGAAGGCGTTGCTGGAGTACGCCCGCAGTTGGGCCTTCGTCCACGAGGTAGTCGGAAAAGACAAGGCTGAAATCGTCATAGACGAATTCAAGAAACGAAACATTTTCGAGAATTCCCTGAAGTATGGCTTTGTAGGCTCTCTCCTCGCTGCGGCGAAGGACGGCGACGCACAAGAGAGCAAGCTAGCGAAAGACGCCTTGATAGCTATGGGGCTCACTAAGAAGCAGATTGATGGGCTGCTCCAGAGCGTAGGGCGCGCCGAACCATCTGGAATGGGAGAGGCTGCTCTGGAGTTCTTCATGAATTGGTCTCAAGTTGCCGGCGCCACTGCCGTGGCAGGATTAGGCGTATATGAACAACCAAATAGATTTGATAAAGCGAAGCAGATCGCAAAAACAGGTTACCTTTTTGCTTCATCTCGTCCCTGGCTGACCTTAAGCAGCCTGACCGTGCTGATAGCAACACCTGCCATCAGGAAATTCTCGGAGTGGCGAAAGAATACTCCAAACTCCAAGAGTCTTATGACCTCTATTCGAAAGCGATTCAACGCCTTCACTTCCGGGAAAGGAAAAACGCCCAAGGAGCACGATGAGCACGATGAGCACGATGAGCGCGCGGAGCACGCGGAGCGCGCGGAGCGCGCGGAGCACGCGGAGCACGCGGAGCACGCGGAGCACGCGGAGCACGCGGAGCACGCGGAGCACGCGGAGCACGCGGAGCAAGCGGAGCACGCGAAGCACGCGAAGCACGCGAAGCACACGGAGCATAGAAAGCACGCGGAGCACGCGAAGCACACGGAGCATAGAAAGCACGCGGAGCATAGAAAGCACGCAAAGCAAGACATGCACGCAAAGCACGACATGCACGACATGCACGCGGAGCAGCCCAAACGCTTGAGAAGGGACGGGAGTCCTAATGTTGCTAAGACGAAAACTCCGAAGCGCGGAGCAGCCCCGTCGCTTGAGAAGGGACGGGAGTCCTAATGTTGCTAAGACGAAAACTCCGAAGTGCTGAGCAGCAGCGTTGCTGCAACTTCGATTGCTCGGATTACGTCTTAAACCTTCTCAATGAGAAATGGTAAGAACGGCACAGGTGCCCTGCGCGCACGAAGGCCCGCCTGCAGCCGCGGGCACCTGCACAGACGGCCCTTGTGTGCCGTTTGCTAGAAGCACCAGTGACAAGACTATGTACTGTCTCCCCAAGCCAAGCATCATCCAACGTAGCGGGTGTGACGGAGCAAACCCAGCGGAATACGTTACTTGCCAAGAAGGCTACACGGCGCGGCAGGTGTTCTCAATGGACTCTGCGGACAAGGGACAGGGGTGCGCTTTCAATTGCGAACCAGCGTCGCCAGCCGCAGGGTATGAGGTGGACCCATGGCCTCCCGAGTCGACCTGCAATGGCGATGCTGGCAGCGAGTTCACGTGCAAAGGAAAACAAGCAGCCTGCAAGCCCAACATCTACTACGATCCAAAAAGCAAGGCGGGTTACAATAGCATGTCCAGCGTGTGTCAGCCGGTGAGCGAAATATCCAAGCAAGAGGACTGCAAGGCAGACGATCCGCGCAAGTACATAAATTGCCCCCAGGACTACGAGGGGAAGAGCTATTTCCAAGATAATTGCTTCTTCGCGTGCCAGAAAAAAAAGGACGACGGCGGCTGGAATTGGATGATGATCATTATCATCATCGCAGTAGTCGTTGGTGGCCTCCTTCTTTTGATGATCTTGTTCCATCACAAGAGTTGAAGTTTCATCCGTGCACGCGCGTAGCAGCGAGACACGCACGCAGGAGATGCCGTATCATGTCCACGGACATTGCGTTACCCACCATGCGGCGTGCAGCCTTTTCGCTGATTTCGCGGGGAAAGAAGAAACTCCTGGGGATGCCTTGCAGCAGCATATCTTCCCTCACCGTAGTTCTTCTCCCCAACTCGGAGGAGTACAGGCCACCCGTGGAATGAGCGAGAAGAGTGGGCGGATCACGTGCGTAGTTGCAGTGTCGCAAGCCCCAAGACATTTCCATAAAGAAGGCACCCGTCTTGGCACGAACAGAATCTAAGCACTTCTCCAAATTCTGCCGCGAGGGCAGAGCCAGTGGGCGCACTGCGGCGTGGTCGTCGCTTCTGCAAGCTCGGCTCCCTCCCCGGCGAAGCATCTCCGCGAAGGAGACCCTCCGCGTGTGCGGAGGGTCCATCAGCGGCCCTTTCGCGCAATCTTTGCGTAGGCCTACCAAAAAGAAGCGGCGTCGCATCTGCGGACTGCTGTAGTTTCGTGCGTCCAGGAGGTGCGTACTGACATGGTAGCCGCCCAGACGCTGTAGCGCAGCTTGCGCTTCTTGCAAGGCGCGCCCGCCGTTGAAAGTTCTAAAGCGCTGGACGTTCTCTAGAATGAAGATACGAGGGCGACACCTCCGTATCGCCCGAACGCACGCGTCAAAATGCACCAGCGCATGTGGAGAAGACCGCGCGAACTTCCGTTCTGAAAGCGACAAATCCGTAGAGCGGGACGCGCTGCGTACGTTGCGCATTTTCGAGAACAGCTGACAAGGAAAGCCTGCTACGTACAGGTCCAGATTTTGCGGGAGCAGCTGGCTGCTTCGGTTCACAGCATCGTTGAAGAGCTTTTCTGGCTTAAATTTGCGCTCTATGACTAAGCTGGCCTGTGGGTCTATTTCGGAGGAGAACAAATGCCGCACTGGCACTCTCAGCTGGCGCAGTGCTAGGATAGGCGTCTCCATCCCTGAGTAATCCGTGCCAACGCGCAGTGGTCTCTGAGTCATTTAAGACTTACCAAGTTTATGCTTCAGACGTAGTGCCAGGCAAGTGCGTCAGGCAGCCTGGTTGCCGCGCGATATGCTGTAGCTCACCACGAACACCGACATGAGGAAGAGCAAAGATGCGACGGACACAGTAAAGAGAGGCGAGAAGAGACAGCACAAGCCCACCAAGAAGGGGAACACTGGAAATAAAGAGCAGATGGTGGGGAGCCGCAGGCTTCCCCACATGAAACCCAGCACCGCCGCGAGCACGCATGCCCCTGCGTCCAGAACAAGCAGCCGCGAAACATGGCGGCCCTGTTTTGCCGCAGCAGCTGCTCCGCGGCTCCAGCTGGAGCCATTTCGTCCCACGAAAACTGGCTGCGCGTCCTTGGCAATACCTACTAATCTTTCGCGCGCGTTGAGATTCAGGAACACCCTGCACTCCACGTCCACATACACGATATGCGGTAAACGCAAGCGGGCCAGCTCCAGCGCCCGTTGATCGTCTCCTCTCGCATCTCGAGCGTCGAGCGCTGCCGCCAGGACCTCGCACACTGCGCCGGCGTACCCCATATACATGCCTGAGTTTGCGCATCGGGAGCTGTCGCACGCGAACGCCCTGCGGACTATCAGCTCCGGGAACGCCGACTCCGCTCCCCAGCTGCCGACGAGAAAGGGTATGCCGAAAGCGCGAAAACGATGGACGGCCTCCGACACTGGCTGTCGCACCTCGGTGTCGAAACCGTCGACGAAGACGATGATGTGGTCGGAAGGTTTCCCCCGGGCATACTCCAAGACAAACTCAAATTTCTGCGCGTACTGCTTCCACGGTCTGCCCCAGCCGCCAACCACGGCGAAAGGAACTGCTTCCAGCAGTTCTTGCAGCTTGCCCTCGGAGTGTGTGGCGTAGGTCAACAAGCTGAAGTCCCGAGGCGTCGACTCCGGCTCCAGGAGCGCGCTCATTTTATTTCTTGCGCAAGACTCTTGCTCTGCGCCTAGCGCAATAGCGGCCAGCTGGAAAGAGGACAGAGCGCGAAGACGAGCAGCCAGGCCACGATGACGCAGAGGCTGTAGTGGCAGCTGGCAGTCAGTATGCCGACTGCCACGATCACCGCATACCCCAGCCAGAAGCCCCTGGTGGCGGGCGAAGAGAGACACACGCAGGCCAGGAGCACTACAGCAGCGTGTCCCGAGCAACCCACTTGAAAGTGGCTGCCTTGTACTAGCGTAGTGTACGCTCCACCGGGCCCAGGCGGCGGCAAGGTAGTGCAAGCCATCAGCAGCAGTCGCAACAAAAGGACGTACTTCAGGCGCGACATGAAGTATCTTAGAGTCGCCGCGTCGCAGATTGTCAAGAAGCAGGGCACCAGAACGGCAAGGTCGAGTATTGGACAAACGCCGTCGCACGCTCTGCCGTTAGCGGACACGTCGCAGCGTAGGAACTCCAGCACTGCGTCTTGCAGTGGGCCGTGGCATTGTGGGAGCTGCCCTCGCGGAGTCAGCCACTCGCTATCCACCCAGGCAGTCAGAGCCACCAGGATGACGCAGGCGCCTGCATCCACTACTAATTTGCCGTCCACTGTTATTTCTCTCATGATGACGCTCAGCCTTTTTATTGTAGCGAATCTGGTGTGCAAGTGTCGTACTTGAGTGCAGCCCTAGGAGTTGCCGTGGAGCGCACTAGTTGGATGATAGTTTTTCGTCGCGAAGGTGTTTTCCATTTTTGCTTCTCAAAAAGCTTCGTGCATTGTTTGGCGCCCTCTCCACTTATCGCTCATGGATTTCCACGAGAGCGATCCGCTCGCGCACCTGCAAACGGCCTACGCGCGTCTAGGTCTGGACAGCTATGCGACTGGAATCGAGAAGTTGAGCGTGTGGAATGAGTGGAGTGCCCACGCCGCTCGCCGCCACCTATTGACCGAATCCGAGCGGCTCGCTCTGGATGCTATACGAGCGGCGTGGCGGAAGTTGAAGGGCGACTGCGGCAACTGTATGATGCATGTCCCGCTGTCGCCGGCCTTGCAGATCTCCCTGCTGAGAGAATGGTACGACCAGATCCATGCGCGGATGAAGCTGCCTTTCTCGCAGCAGCGGAGCTCATCTCTGGTGGAGCTGAACAAGAAAATAGTCAACGCGTGCTGCACTGGGCGCGCGCGCGACGCTTGGAAGCACACTTGCGCGGAGTACGCCAAGGCGTTTGCAGACTGCGTCTACTTCACTCGCCAGCATATGCGAGAGATTTGGAAAGGAGATTTAGCTCACCACGTGGTGTGTCAGCTCGTGCTTTCCGCCCCTGGCGAGCTGGCCGTTCTGCTTGCTACATGCCTTCCACGCGCGGAGGCCGTGGCAGCTGCGCATCGCTACACCTACGAGCGCGCCGTGGTCTGCATCCTGCGCTCGCACTGCACTGAAGCAATTGAACTGCTTAAGCTCCGCGCACTACCCGTCTGCAGGCTGCCAAAGAGCAGGTGGCATCTGCGCGTGGCTGGTCATTTCGTCACGCACGGATGGGCGGCGGGGGCGCGAGTGTTGCGCATGCTGCTGGAACTCTCAGACGAGGACGGCAGGGAGCTCGTCCACACGCGCCCAGGACGTTTGCTTCTGCAAAGGTGTCTCCGGCCACGAGGGGGACCTCTACTGCAAACAGCTCAAGCGACGCTCGTCTGCTACACAGAGAAGTGGGGGCGCCCCGGCTTCGCGCACGAATCGACTTTTCCTTCTTGGTTAAGGAAGTTACAGCTGGAAGAGGGTCGCAGAACCAGAGCTCCTGAATTCCCGCGCTCGTGGGCAAGTGAAGCAGTCCCCGAGCACGAGACGCACTGCGGAGGCAGCAGCGACGTCACAGCAAAGGAGCAGGAAAATGCTGCAGGCAGTCTCGGCACTTCATGCCGCAAGCTCACGCGCGAGGAATCAGGCCCGCCGACTACGATACTGCTAAGCGAGAAAATCCAGAAGGCTGACATAGTGACATCGTGGGCTCCGACTGCATATTGGAGTATCGTTGCCGATGACTGCCACGGGGGTCTGCTGCTGTCACTGCATTTGCCGCGCTCGTTTTTGCTGTCTTCTTGACTGATATGTGTTCTGTACTGTACATAAAAATGAAATTTCGTCCCTTCGGTATCTTCAGACGTCGTAAACAAACGCCGGACGAGAAGCTCGAAATACAGGTGAATGAGATGCAAAAATCTAGGAGTCGCGAGTTGAAGAGGAGAAAAGCAGACATGAAGAAAGAGAAGAAAGCTGCCAAGAGACACGACCACGAGTTGTTAGAGCGAGCACAGGCCACGTCGCAGAAACACGACCGCGACTTGTTAAGGCGAGCACAAGCCTCGGCGGACACGAGGATCCTAGCCCAAGAACTCAAAGATGCACAGAAAGAAGAAAGATTGGAGGAACGAATTTCAGCGCTCAGCGCTGAAAATGTGGCAGAAAGGCACCAAATACAGCTCTTAAGGACGCAGCGGCCGCACGCTCGCTCCCAAACTCGTCGATCTCTGGCTAGACATGCACGCGCCACGCGCCGCTCCCCGTCTCGCGCGCCGCCGCGCACTTCACGGCGCGCCTGCGCACCCGCTCGCCAAGTCGCGGGTCGGCCTGCGGCGGCCCCACCTTCTGGTCTTGAGCAGGGCCAGCTCGCGGGCAAACTGGCCACCTCGCCTGCCACCCCGCCTTCCGCCCCGCCTTCCGCCCCGCCTTCCGCCCAGCCTTCGGCCCAGCCTTCCGCCCAGCCTTCTGCCCTGGCCGTAAGCCAGTCCGCGAGCCGCCCTGCCACCCCGCCTCCAGCCCCAGCCGTAAGCCAGCGTGTATCTCCTTCGGCAGCCGCGATAGCAGGGGCAGAAGCTCTCCCCTCTGCCCCTGCTGTCGAGCCCCCATACGGGGGTCTTGCCCTGGCAGGGCAGGTGCCAGCGTCTCGGGTACCGGCTGCACAGGTCTACTCTGCACCGTACACTGCCGTCCTCTCGACTAGGCCAATGCCTTCCGGCCCCAATACAGCCACGCCGGCGCCTGGAAAGACAGCACCGACTAGATTTGCCCCGCGAGCCAACGCTGCCACTACAGCCCCTGCATTCCAGGCTCTACTAGACACGACACCTTACGCAAGAAATACCAAGTACTTACAAAGCAATGTCAGAAAAAAAGTCGAGCGCACACAAAAAACGTAACCGCGAAGCTAAACCGTCAGATTCGTCTTCAAACAAGTCTCCTAGCTCGCCAGATTCAGATTCGTCTTTAAAGAAACCCCCAAAGACAAAATCACGGGGGTGGAAGACGCTCGCAGGTCCAACAATAATCGCGGCCCTCGTCGCTGCTGGACTCGTCGCTCTTTCTCAGACCGACAAAGAAGTGAACGAAGACAACTTAGTCGCAGAAAAAGATATGTTGGATACTAGGAAGAGTGAGCTAGGATGGACTGGTCCCAACATAGACAAGCCTACTGCGAGTCATAGGACATTCAGAAAAGGCTATGGCGCTGCGGCGGAAAGATTACCTGCCCATATAAAACCTACTGCCTTCCGAGCGGGTTTATATGGGCATGTCGCGGCGCGAAAACTCGACACCGCAGAAGACGCACTCAAAACTATGGCTCAAACACGCCTCAAGTCTGTAGGAGACGCGCTCAAGGGACTCGAGGGAAGATCAAACGTAGAGAACGAAGGAAGTAATAATACACCCGCCCCTGCACAAGACGCCGAATAAAATTCACCCTCCGCGGCTCCCGCCGCTCTTCTACAGGAGAGCACGGTCCCTAAACCGCCCACACAAGCATAAACGAGCATACGAGGAGAGCAAACATAGGCGCGATGAGCAAGCGAGCCGCCTGCACCAGCGGCAGTGCTGCCGCTTCCGCCGTGGCTTCCATCAGTCCATGGGGACCAAAGACGTCTTTGGATACGCGCAGAACAGTGGGTCCCAGATCTTTCAAGACCTGCACATACGCGTCCTGCCAAATAGCAGTAGCGTGTCTCAAAGAGAAGTCGGCGTCGGACAGAGCATCTGTTGCATCTTGTCCTGGGTCACGCGTGGCCCCCCCGCCCGTGCACAGACTAATGCCATTGGCTAATGGACCAAATACGGGTATGATGGTCGTCCATCGATCCCAATGCATCTTGCGATTGAAGGCGCTGGGGCTGATTTCCCCCTTTTTGCAGCCTGGAGGATATCCCACGGGTGGCACAACCGGAGTGTCGTCGCTACTGCACTTGCCACTACCGTCCGGACACCAAGGCGGGTCTGGCCCACTGGGAGTGGGGCTACCGGCCGTGGGAGCCGGCGTTGGCGCCGGCTCTGAACCAGCTGGCGGACTCTCCGACGGCGGAGCATCGGGCCTCGGCCAGGAAGGTGGCGCTAACGACCATATCTCTTTGTTGATCCAGGCTTGGACACCGTCTAGTATACCAGACTTGAAGATCCACACGCCCAGCGCAAGCATGCCGACGATGAGCACGAGCACCAACAGAGGAGCGTACACCTCGGCCATTCGGCTTTTATGTGAGATGCTATAGACGCAACGACCGTGTGAATAGTCTTTTTGCGCTCTTGCTGATGTAAAAATGTTGGGTGGCAGTCGCGACCACCGTCCACAGCGCGCTGATGTAAAAGTGTTGGGGGGCAGTGGCGACTATCGTCCGCAGCGTGCAGATGTAAAAGTGTCGGGTGGCAGTGGCGACCATCGTCCGCAGCGTGACGGCAGCGGCGAGGTTCACGTCTGCAGCGACGGTTCGAAATTTTCCTGCATTGGAGGCACGCCGGGATGTGTGGATGACTCGCCGTCATTCTGCAAGGACGAGAAGCAGTTGCCGGGCAGCTTAGTCGCGCACACGTGCCAAGACGGCAAGACGTTTCACTGCCACGGCGGCACTCGAGGCTGCGCGGACAACTCTCCGCAATTCTGCAAAGACTCGCCCGCAATGCCCGGCAGTAGCGTGACCCGCACTTGCGCAGACGGCACCACGTTCTCATGTCAACGGGGCTCCTTTGGATGCAGCGACAACTCTCCTCTGCACTGTGGCTTCCGACCGCAAAAGTCCTGCTCCGATGGCGTGGTGGCGCTTTGCTCGAATGGTGAATACAGGAAGATCGCGCAGTTGGGAGACCTGCTCTGACCTCGCACTCCGCTCCAACCTCGAGCGCGCATGCGTTCCTATTGCGCGCACAAGCGCGGCTCGTCATGGAAATGTCTTCGAGCGCTGCAGCGGCACGGCCAGCGAGCGCTGCCACCTTGTACGAAGACGCGCGGCCCGTATTCACGCTATGGAAGGCGGAAGAAGCGCAGCACAGTATTTGGGTGTTCCAAGCCGAGGGCGGCGCCGTAACACAAGCAGCCGCGGATGCCTATTTCGCAGCGCTCCGTAACACTGTCGCGGAATGTGGAAGCGACTTCGTCACCCTGTACGACTTCACCGAGCCTCTCTCTAACTTCGTACCGTTTGCGCTGCAGCTGGCTCAAAACGCTCGGGAGATACGGGTGAAGATGCGCCCTCTTCGCACCGTGATAGTGTGCCCCAACGCCACCGCGCGCAACGTCATGAGACTCATAATCGGCATAGTGGGAGGAGACAGCCCGTACACGCTCGTAGAAGACATCGCCGCTGCATGGGCAGAAGCCATGCGCCCGCGCAGTAGCGCGGATAAAGGCGTCCAGGACTGCTACGAAGGCACTTCGTTAGTGGCCGGCCTGGACGCCGGCCTTATAGCCTCCGCAGCCGCACAAACATCTGCGGCGAACGCGTAGACGCCGAGCGCACCGGTTGCTGCATCCATAAATGCTCACCCTCTGCGACCTCGGCGCGATGGGTGTGGTGGTCACGATCCTGGTATTGCTCAGTTTCGCGTTTGCGCCCAGGGCTGAGCGTACGGCTCAGCAAGTTCTGGATCAACAGCGTGCCAGAATTCTGCAAGCTCCTACGTTTCAGCGTCAGCACCCCGACATGGTGCGAGCGTTGACGACATGGAAACTCAAGCCGTCCACCGAAGAGTCTCACGCAGACTTCGCAGCCCAGACCATATACATCGTAGTGAGCCTTCCTAGCGGCGCGCACTACGACAGCGGAACACTCACGCTGGTTCTCCTGCACGAGTTGGTGCACGCCGCGCTCGGACCCACGGCAGCACACAACGCGGCGTTTTTCTTCAAAGAAAAGCAGGGCAGAGCTGCCCTCTCCGCCGATCGTATCCTGCCATTGGGCGCCGCGCCCAACCCCTGGTACCCGGCGCAAATACTGGACGCAAAAGATTTTGTTTTCTCGTAGTTTCGTTTTTTCTCGTAATTTCGTTTTCGCCGCGGGTCGCCGAGCACCGACCCGACGCGTGTCAAAGCTGCATCTGCTCAAACAAAACAGCCGGAGAGCTGCTTCTGCTGTTTTTGCTTCTGCTGTTTTTGCCGCCTGCTGCCGCGGAGTCGATGGAGTCCCACCTCGTGGCCCTGGAGACCACTTGGCGCGGAGGGCGACCGCGTGTAAACCTCGCTTTCGTAGTCAACGAGACTGGCCCCCTCCCCCGCCTCCACCAAGGGCTTTGCTTGCACCAGGTCCGCACCAGTCAGTTGCCGCTTTCGTCCGCGGTCTACAGACGCATCTGCCACGATCACCGTAGCGGCCTCGGAGCTTCTCTGTGTCGCTGCAAGGCAGACGCCACGGGCGCCTTGCAGCGACGCTTGAGGAAGCGCAACTTGCCCGTGCGCATCTTGACTACGCCTCCGAACGTGCTGCCGCCACGCCCGCTAGGCAGCAGCGGGAGTACGAGCATCGCAGCCATCGTGGCGGAGCTGCAGCACGCAATGCCTGGCACGTGGCTTGTGCACGGGCGTACGAAGCCCCTGCCGGTGTCCCACTGTCCCTTGAATGACGTGGGAGAATCTTTGCCCGCGCCACCGCCCGGCGCTGTCGCTTGGCACGTCAGGGCCACACTCGAAAGCGAGCGGGCGGAGCTCAGCGACCCCGCGAAGCGCAGACGCCGCTTGGACAAGCTGGCTATGATGGCAGACCCGCAAAACGGAGCGTACGAAGCCGAGAGGCTGGTCGCGGAGCGTCTGCTTGGGAGAGAGACTGCACGCCTAGCGCGCGCGAGGCCACCTATCGAGCCGATAAGCGCTTCATCCGCACCGTGAAGGCGCGCTTAGCGCACCCCAAACTACACCCCGAGCGGCTTCTCGTGGGCTGTGTGGAGAAGATGCGGAGAGTGCATCCCGACAACAGAACGAAACATGAGTAACGGAAAGCCCTTCCAACAAAAATGGAGACGACAGATTCCACTCTTCCTCCCTTCTCTTCGCTTCTCTCTCCTTCTACGAGCGCTTTCCGGGAACCCGCGTCCTGGCAGGACCAGATCACAATATTGAGAAAAAAAACAAACCGACGCTTCACTCTGTGGTTGGTGTGCATGTTGGCACTCTTTGGATTTTTTGTTCTAGTCAGGTTCTTGTAGGCCGCCCCTCTCTCTCGCCAGCCTAGCCGTCTGCCGCGCCTGCCAGATGGACCAGCGGAGCGCGGAGCAGAAGCTACAGACGCTGCTGGCGTGTTTCCCGCGCGAGGAGGCTCGTCGCATGAAGGCTCGGGCGTATTGGGCTGCCCGCAAGCGGCAGAAGAAAGCTCGGCGCAACGCGGAGCCAGCCGAACGCGAAGCTCCGCCGGACGAGGCCGTGTGCCCCATTACGCTGACGCCTCAATCCCAGCTGCAGCAACCCTGCGTAGCATCGGACGGATTTGTGTACGAAAGCGCAGCACTGGAGCACTGGGCTCGCGGAAACGGCACTTCGCCTATGACTCGCCGGCTGTTGCGCTTTGGCGTCCCGCTGCCAGCAGCGCGACGCGCCACGGCGCAGTGAGCCAGCGCACAAAGCGCAGAATTGCGAGTCCCAGTGAGAAAGCTGATGCAGCATACTAAACAGCATACTAAACAGCATACTAAACAGCATACTAAACAGCACAGCGATGTAGGCGTAAGTCGCCGCCGCGAGCCTAGCACGCCCCCTGGCACGCCCACCCCGCCTAGCACCTCACCGAGCGGCCCGCCCGGTACGCTCTTTCTCTGTCCTCCGCGCTCATGTCTCACATCGACTGCGACTGCCCATGTCAGCGCCAGTGCCGTAGCACAAACTGCTCCAGTATGCTATTCAGCTGAGCTGCAGCGCGTATTCCCGTCGTCTGCGTGGAGACCAGCCTACGGCAATGCCACGCTTGCGGGCTTCCTCGGCGCCGGCTATGTGCAGCATGTGTGCTGAGCATCTTCGCACCCTCTTCCTGATTTTCACCTATTCTCTACACGCGAATTCTGCCTTGCAGAAAAGACAAGGTGAATGGCCTCCACTAGCCAGGCTCACCATCCATCCTACCCGGACAGCTGCGACCACGATGAGCACGATTCGCGCCACTGCGACAAGTCACCCTGTGGCCGCTATGCCCCGGGGAACGTCTTCTGCAACGCACCGTGCCCTCCCGGCGCCCTCTGCAACACCGAGAAGTGCGACAAGCGCACCGAATTCTACGTGCAGCGCTGGAGATGCACCTGGAGGAAGCTCGATCTGAAATGCTGCGGTCCGCGCGGGCACAAGGAGTGCGCGTGGACGAAGGCGTGGTCCTGCAGCTTCGACAGCGTATCTCGCTGCGAAGTGCTGAAGAGGCTGTGCTGCAGGCCCCCGCCCAGGTGTCCCGCCGACTGCGACGAGTGCGACTGCTTCGTGCCCGAAGATGCTTTCTTCGCCAAGGTGTGGGAGATCGAATACGAGCCGTGTCCCGACCACGAAGTGTCTCCGTACGAGCACGGCTACATCAACGAGGCCCATCCAGTGGACTGCGAAGGAAATCCCGCCGGTTGCGCCTGCTGCGGCCTTAACGAGATCCTCTGCCCGCGCTGGGTGAAGATCACGTGCAAATCAGACATCCCCGCGTCGGACCCTTTCGCCGTCCCGCTGCCCTACTACGAGCGACCCTGCAAACCGCCCGGCTGCCGACGACCGCCTGCGCTCTGTGCGGGCGCAGGCTGCAGAGTCGGTCCGTCCGCTAATCGTAGTCCGGACTTCTGGCTCGCTCCGTCCCTTCCTTTCGCCTAGATCGTTGTAGAATTAGAAGGCTTCGTTCCGCGGAGCCGTGCCGAAGGAAGATTCGGCGTCGGCGGCTATCAGAAGAGGCTCGCGAACGCCAGAAGCGGATACTGGAGTTCTTAACCGGATTTCGAAGATCCCAGCCCGGCGCACCGGCCAGATACACGCCTTCAGCTGGCTGAGAGACACCGCCACACACACTGCAGAGATCTCATTGTTTGTGCTGGAGCAAAAGAGAAACGCGTGCGGCTGCAGCGGTGCGCGTGATTTATTTGGTAATCTCTCCTAAAACAAATCGTAAGATGCATTCTAGCGAGGCTCTCTCGCGACCCAACTGATTTTCTGCGGCAGCTACTTTTTATCATGGCTGGCGAAATCCTCCCCTGCACTTGCTGGCGTCCGCCTAGCGATGTTACGGACGACCACCTGTCGTGGCGCAGGAAAGTGCTGTGTGCTCAACGGTGGCTACTGACTGCCCACGACAAGGGCGCGTGCGGATTCCAGGACGGAAATGCCCGAGAGTGGAAGGTGCTGCAGTCCCGGAGCACCAGCGAGTTGTACTACGTGCGCGGCCGTGTGAGACTCGCCGAGCTGAGCGGACTGATCATACGCGGCCGTTCAGATGCACCTCCAACTTCTGCCGCGACGCCTTCGCCTGCAATAGCCGAAATAGCTTCCCCGGCGTTCGATTGCAGAACAGTGACCGTGCGAGAAGAAGTATCCCGTGGAACTTACGCAACCGTGCTGCGGGCCACGCTGGACGGCCAGCCCGGATTTGCAGTCAAGCGCAGCCGTGAACCCTCCGAGGAGAGCAACGAGAGTGTGCAGCGGGATGAGCACTACTTGCGAGCTCTTTCCAATCACTCCGGAGTTGCCACTGTGATAGTTGGGTTCTGGGACACTGCCAAACGTCGGTGTTTGGTAGTGCCACTGGCCGTTGGAGACCTCCACACACTGCCACCCAGAGGCGTACCCTCCTTTCGCAGCATAGCTGCCCAGCTTTCGAATGCGTTGTTGCACGTGCATAGGCACGAAGTCGTGCACCTGGACGTGAAGCCACACAACGTCTTGGTATATTCTCCGAACGATGGGCCAGATGTGCGAGTGAAGCTCACGGATTTTGGAAGTGCTCTGCAGGCGGGGCACCTCCTGGACCAGGAGAAACTCTATGAGTGCACTCGCCCCTATCGTGCCCCGGAACTGCTGGTGACGGCTACCTTGGCGGCGGCGCACACTATGGACCTCTGGTCGCTCGGGGTGCTGTTTTGGGAAATATTCCCAGGGGCGCGCTCGCACCCGCTGGGGGGGGCACGGAACTCAGTGGAGCAGATGGTACTGGCCCTGGCCCTCGCGGGCTGCACGCGTTCTGTCGCCAAGACTTGGGGCTTCGGCGAAGTAGACCAGCTGGAGGAACTGAAGCCGTGGGGCTTATGGCAGAACGACCATTTCGTGTCCAATACTGACCTTCGTCCGTGGATCCTGTCTTTGTTGGTGATGGACCCTTCGGTGCGCCGAGCTCCTGTGTCCGAGCTTCTAGTCGGACAGCGATCCGCCTGCGTCGCGGGATGCGCGCCAGCCGAAGTAGAGCATGCAACAGAGTGCCACGACGAAATTGAAGAAGTTGAGGAAGTTAGCGACGCTGGAACGCTCGCACGAAGTGCTGAATGTCCGGTAGTTGACGCAGCTCTGTATCAGAAGGTAGAGCGCAGCGAGAGCCAAAAGAAGCGAACTGGTGGAAGTCAACATCGAGCCGTTTATTCTTCCCATAATATTCTGCGTCGAATTCCGACTGTCGTGCAATCCGTAAGACCACTCATATGCCGTCGCTCGTAACTATAGGCTATGTAGAGACTACTCTCGGGCCAACTCCGCTCGCACCCCCTAACTCTTCGCTAACTTTCTCCACTTTCTCCACTTTCTCCACTTTCTCCACTTTCTCCACTTTCTCCACTTTTTGCCGTTTCCATCGCTCGCAGTTTTTCGTTCCTCGCGCGAATAGAATACTTTGAAGTCTCTTCGTCCATGTGCAGATGTTTATGTTGCGCATACGTCAGATGCACGGGCTGCTGCTTGTAGTTCCTCACGTCCTCTTCAGATCTTCCTTCGTCGATCAGACCGCGTTTGTTCGCTTCCTGCCGCTCGTGCAGAAACTGCCGAAGGCGCAGCGGACGCCACAAGAAGCGAAAGAAAAGCGTGCCGAGTACCATCAGCAGCAGCAGCACAATCACCACCCACACGGCGCACGCCACGATGATGTCGCCAACAGCGAGAGCGGTACATACAGAGGCGTCCGGCGAGCAGGGCTTAGCTTTCGGTGTTGTCATTCGCACATCCGCTGGCATTTTTATGAGAATTAGATTTGGGTTTCATTCACGCATAACATATTCCAGGGGCGGGGGGAGTTCTGTGGATATGCCTTGCCTCACCGTGGCCCGCACGAAAACACCAGATGCACAGAGTAGCCTGACTCGCACACAGCCTCAAACTTACACAGACTATTTTGTTCGCGGTCTGAGTGTTTTGTTCGCCGTTGGCTGCGTCGGCAATGGCGTCCGTGCCGAATGGGCACGGCATCTCCATTCCGAATTGCGACGGAATAGAGATGCCGGAGCTGGTGGAGAACGCAGCCGAGAGCTGGAACCTCGGTCGCGTCCTCGTATCGGGAGGGCACCCGTGGTTTAGAGGCAAGGATGCAGCTACCAGCCTGGGCTACGAGAACCAGCTCCAGGCGCTGCATAGCCATGTCATGCCGAAGCACAAGGCCACCCTCAAAGACCTCTCCGCTGCTCCAACGCACGACCTCCAAGGTCGGCGTCGGGCGCCCCTTGCGAATCAGCAGCTCCATGAACTCTACGTCAACGAGCCTGGGCTGTATAGTCTCATCTTCCGCAGCAAGTTGCCCAAGGCCGAGGCCTTCGCGGATTGGGTCTTCGAAGAAGTTCTGCCGCCGATCCGGAAGACGGCTCGTTTCGCGCGAGCTGCCCACTCCGCGGCGACTTCGACAGAGCCGCCGGAGTTGGCGGAGTCCAAAGTCTCCGTCGCGCAGTCCACCCAGAATTGGGAGAACTGGGCGGAGATGGCGAGCCGGGTCTCGGATGTGGTGGCGAGAGACAATGGGGAGATGCTGAAGTGCGACCTGGCGCACTTCAGAAAGCTTGCGGAGGAGATGTTCATTTACCACTTGAACGTGCAGGCGACTTCCGTCTCCCAGGCACTAAACAAACACTGGGAACTCCTTGCCCCGACTGCAGAAGGCCAGGCGTCGCTGATGAGAAAGATGAACGAGATAGCCAGGTCCCACGACGATGCGAAGAAAAGAGACTCATGCATGGCGCATCGTGTAGCAGAGCTCGAGATGGGGAGCGAGCTCGCCCAGCGAGACATCTCGCCGCAAAGCTCTCTCGCTGCGGAGCTTACCGCGAGAAGCGAGCGGAGTGAGCGCAGCCAGACAAACTTCCAGCAAGACATCTCGTCGCAGCTATCCCGCGGCATGGCGGCTCTCGCCGCAATCGGCGAGAGACTCGAGATCAGAGACGCGGAGATGAACAGCAATGTTGCGGCTGTGGCGGATTGCGTCTCCAGCTTGTCCGACAACATTTCGGACCTCAACGCGCATCACGAAGAAGTCAGCGACAAAGTGGGCTCGCTCGCTCACAACATGGGCGAGCTTCGCAAGCTGCACAGCGCTCTGGTAAATCGCACCGCTGTAGAACGACAGATCATCGACCTCGCCTCTCCGCAGAGCTCTCGCGAAAAGACCGAGCTCGTGGAGCTCGGCAACGTGTTAAATGCGGAACAGCTCCGAGCGTTGAACTCCAAAGAAGGAGTCGTCAAAGTCGCGACTTGGTTCAGAAAGTGCTACCTCGATTTGCTGGCGCCGCCTCCGGAGATCTCCCACGCATTCGAACCTGCAATCGGGCAGCCCGCCGCGGCTGCCCGCGTGGACCCCGCCGAGCTCTGGCAGCCCACCGAGGCTGCCCGCATGGAGCCTGCCGGCCTCTTGGAGCTCGTGGAGCCTGCCGAGATCTCGCAGCCTCCCGAGGCTGCCAATGCGGAGCCCGACTTCCCGCCCTTCTCCGCTCTGCCGAATGCGGAAGATAGCACAGTCTTCAACAGATGCAGATGGGTGTTCATCAAGGAAGCTAAGCGCAGGAAGATCGAATCTGCGCCGTCGTCTGGGGGTAAACCACTGCGCCTCTTCTTCTCTCGTGGCGGTGTACGTATCGTGTACACGCGGGAAACTGACGCAGAGCTGCTACAAGGTACGTTTGATGACCTCAAAGAAACGGATTTCCCGGAGATTGCGGCGTGCGAGGCTCGCAGAAGAAAGCGCCCCCGCCGACCATCCGAAGCCTCCGCCCCGAAGAAGCAGAGGGGTGCCCAGAGCAGCAGCCTCACTTCTGTCGGCGCAGTTGCGCCGACAGAAGAAGTGAGGCTGGCCAAGTGACCCGCGTTTTTCTCACCGTCCGTCACGCTGACGACCGTTTGTGAGAAAAACGCGGGTCAAAAGTGCAGCTACATGCTACATGGTGACTTCATGATTTGTAACACGTGCCTTCAACTCGCATGTCCTCCCTCCACGGGAAGACGCGCCTAGCGCCTTCTAAGTTTCGCCAGAAGGCGCCGGCATCTAGAAAAAAGAGGGAAGGCGGGCACTACTCTAGTTTATTTGTCGTGCCATCCCTCCTCCGCGAGCAGGAGGCGGGCGGCGACGACACCGCCATGCCGCGTTTGGATTCCTGAGGTCTTAGAGACTGTCTGAGTTTAAATCTGAGAAATACTGAATAGACGAAACCGAAAGTACGAAACACAAGATTACATAGACTTTTAAGAGGAGAAGTGACCAATGCAGTCTGTCTCGACTCGAACCGCAATTGCGCATGAGGTTCACAGTTATGAAACTCAACGGATACGAAACCCACAGGGAAGACGACGCAAACTTAGTGTTGCGTACATTCTCGAGCGTAGATTTTACGTTGGCAAAACTGGATGCCAAGGGAACCTCAGTTAGAGGTTCCCGAATCTTCATACAAAACTGTATACCATTATTTTAATTTATGGTCTAAAGCGCGTCTATTTGAAAACGCTTTTTGCGCAGCGGTGACGGCGCATCCTTTGCATTGGCATCGCGATATCAATGCGGCGCAAAACATGGCTGCCATCTACCAGCACTTAGCCAGTGAGCGTTTGCGACCTACTCAGACACATTGTCTGATTGGTGGGAGGGAACATGTGTTTCGACACTTGCACACCTGAGGGTAAGCTTTTTTTCATAGCTGGCGCTCTCACACGGCAGCGCTGTTGTCATGCTCTCGGGGGGCGCGTAACGGCCCCGTTGCGCGTTGCCCCCTTTCAGACGGCCCGTTAAGAGTTCCGCGCCTGCGTTCCGAAGCGCCACACGGAACCCAGCGTCCTCGGAGAGAGCGAGGTTATGTGATGCGCCCAGCCCGCCGGTATGTACAGTCCCCAGTGCGGCGGGAGCCGCACCTTGAGCGCGGCGCCGTCTGGGCACGCGGGTCCATCGTGGTAACTTCGGCGAGAGCAGGGCGAGGATGCCGGCGCGGCGCCCGGCATAGTGCCGGGAGAGAAAAGACACACGAGTTTGGAGCCGGCTGTCTGTGCCAGTATGCCGTCTTGGCCATCCCAGTGGAGATTCGTGACGGCGTCGGTGCCCGAGAGATAGGCCGAGATTCGCGTTAAGTCCGGCCAGGCGAGAATCTCCTGCATTTCGTCGAGCCAAGCTTCACCGCTTGCGCCCCGCAGGTATATTTCTCTGGGCATAGGCCCGCTGGCAAAAGGCGTACGATCTACCAGCAAGCTCTCTGAATGGACTGGCTTGCAGCGTTCATCGCTCGCGCAGCCGTCTTCGGGCCCGAACGCCAGCTCGGCCGCGCCGTACGGCTCGCGCCGCGTGGTGCACTTGCCGTACGCGGCGTAGACGCCGGCTGACGAAAACAACATTCGCACGTTTGTCACTCCCCACGCCGGCGCCCAGTCGAGGATTTCGGGCGTGTCTGGCAGACCCTTCACCCAGCAGGGTAGGCCCGCCGGCCTGGCGGCCTGCAGGCCGCCAACGTCTACGCTTTTGATCTGCAAAGTTTCGCTCGAACTTGCGTAGCAATTCGCCCCCGGAGTGCGAGTGCGCAGGCGGGGCAACGCGCGCATACCGGCAGCCACAAGAGCCGCAAGAGCCGCGAGAGCCGCGACAGCCACGAGAGCAACGAGAAGCACCGGCGTGCAAGCCGGCCAGCGATAGGGAGGCGCGACGGGCGCGGGGCCGTACATTTTTATAATCACGCCAGAACTGAGAGAAGTAGTACCGACACGCAGACAAACCACACCAGCATCGCGCAGGCTCCCGAGACGCACACTCCCAGCCTCACGCTGGCCATGCGCACGGTGGCCTGCTCGAGGCAGCAGAGCCACACCAGCACGAATACTATAGAAATGAGAGAGAACGCCAGGTAGCTCTGCAGCTCTTCGCGCGCACGCGCCAGGCACATGTGGTCCGATTCCGAGTTCGTGATAGCCAGATAAACCAGCGCGACTATTACCACAGGTAGAGCCACGATGTAGCGAGCGGCGCGCTGGCTGTGCACGGCCGCGGCCTGCAAGGCGGCGCAGACGCAGCCAGCGCCGAGGGCGGTCGAAGCTAGAGTGCGAAGAGAAACGCTCGAGCGAGATTCCCGTACCTCCACCGCCCCGAGTACAGTTGCGGACTCTCCGCCGAGAAGTGTGTGCAGATCGCTCGAGTCCATTTCTGCTAGACCGAAAACTCAGGTCGCGCGCGGCTTAAGGACTCCCCGTCGAGGAGTGCAGATGGAAGATGCCATTTGTTTCTTCCACATCTTCAAACCGTGGAAGAAACGTGATTCGTGAGCGTTATATGCGGCGGCAGCGCCTGGATGGAGGCCTCGAGATCTGGCTTGGCCCACAGCAACCATCGCGACCAGAACCCAGCGGTACTGTCATCTTCCCACTTTTCATTGGGACCGTGTCGCTGGATGTACCTTTGTTTCCTTTGGGAGTCGCCGTGCATGGTATAATCACTGTACCCAGAACTTCCAAAGTGCACAGTTTTGCGTCGCCCGTCGCGAAAGACGAGCGTTACCATGTATTTTTTACCTTTCCGCGTGGATGCGTACAGATCGCCAACTACGGGGGTTTTCACAGGTCTTGGAGATCTTGGAGATCTTGGAGGTCTTGGAGGTCTTGGAGATCTTGGAGATCTTGGAGATCTTGGAGATCTTGGAGATCTTGGAGATCTTGGAGATCTTGGAGATCTTGGAGATCTTGGAGATCTTGGAGATCTTGGAGAACTTGGAGAACTTGGAGAACTTGGAGAACTTGGAGAACTTGGAGAACTTGGAGAACTTGGAGAACTTGGAGAACTTGGAGATCTCGCAGTCCGTCTAGTGGCCAGCATTTCACGTTTGGCAAATACGTCGTCGACACGGCCGCAGCAGTCAACGCATGCCTCGCTGTACCGCTTGTGTCTCGCAATCACACTTGCACACGTTCCAAACCGTGGGGTCGTAGTCGATCAAGAAGTGAAGTGGCTATGCGCTGTCCCGTGTTGTGCACAGCCCAGAACACCTGGCTGTGTAGGACGTTCCGACGTTCCGTTCCGACGTTCCGTTCCGACGTTCCGTTCCGCCGTTCCGTTCCGACCGGCAACGTAAAATAAGTATGGACGGGTTTAGACGGGGGGTCGGGATTATCTTTCGCGCCACGCCCCACCCGCATTTGTTGTCGAGTAGTCTGCATTGTACTCGAGAGTACTCGCAAGTAGCTCTTTGCGAGTTTCTTACCCCCGCTCTTCTAGCTTCTTCGCCATGGCTCTCCTGCAGGTGAGTGCTCAGGGGGTGGTGTCCAACGCCGAGGAGTACTTCGGGCGTCGTCGCGTCGAGGTAGCCGCTCGCTTGACTCAACTGCTCTCCACTTCGGGCGTGGCCCGGCTGTGGTTGGCCGATTGCACGCTCGCGACCCTCACTGACGCGGAGGGCAACTACGACGGATGCGCCGCGACGCGAGCCGAGGCGGAGGCCGCGCTGGCGGCGATGGCGGCGACGCGGAGCGCGGAAGAAATCGTCGCGCGCACCGAAGACTTCCTGCTTCACTTCTGCGGCTTCTCGACCACGACCCCCAAGCGGACTCGCTATCTCTCGAACGGTCTGCACTTCCAGTTCGAGATGAGCGTGGCAGCCCTGGTGTCCCTTGAGCTCCCGCTGCCGGAGGACACCGACTCCGCACCGCAGGCTGTGAAGACTCTCTTCGACGACGCCAGCATCTGCTCAGCCGAGCTCCTCCTCCGCTCCATCACGGAGGACGGGGTGGCCAACCCGTTTTCCCCCGGACAGCCCATGGGGAAGCTGTTGAAGCTGCCTCTGTTCGCTCAGTGCGTTCTCGTGCTCATCAACGCCGTAGAAGCCGCGTGGTACCAGGCGGAGCTGCCGGGCATTCCTCTAGCCATCAACGTGTACGCCTCCCTCATGGGGGCAGACGCCCCCTTCGCGGAGCTGGTGGGCAACGCGCCTGTGATTGAGGTGATGGAATTGACCAAGGGGTGCAAGCGCGGCGACTCCGTCGTAGCCGCTGCTAACAGTCTCCGCGCGCAGGGACGCGTCGTCCTGCTGGACGACTTCGACGCGGCTCATCCCGCGGCCGGTGCCAACGCCAGCGGCATCAAGGTGTCCGTCTTCGCGAACGCTTTTCACTCGCTGCAGGCTTGGAAGAATGTCGCTGCTGGCGGAGCAGCCCTTCTGCCCTTCGCAGCCGCGGCTACGGAGACCGGCAAAGCCCGGCCCCAACCCTTCGACGTGATCGACTACTACGGACAGATCATCCCGGCATACCAGCCCACAACCTCGCTGATCATCATGGAGGGCAGCGAGAACTGCTTGAAGTCTGAAGTCTCGCCCGGGCCACCTCTGAACTTTGGCCAAGCCAACGCGGCCGTGGCTTCTGCGCACGTGTTCAAGCTGGCGGCTCTGACCGTTGCCAGTTTAACCGCTGAGGGCGAGGTGCCGCGCCTGGTGCACCAGGGGGGGCGCGCGCTGTACGCCAACGAATCTTTCGACGTCGAGGCGCAGCAGGTCATCGCTGCGGTGCAGAAGCCCCTGCCGGCCGCCCGCGCAGGCGACGCGGGCACCATGTGCTGGCTGGGAAGCGAGGGGCTTAGGCGCGCCGCTATGGCTTCCCGCCTTCCCGTGTGTGGGATCGTCGCGGAGCACGTGCAGATGGCAGTTCCGCCCGTAGCCGCGGTCTGAGGCGGCGCGGGGCGAATTCTGACAACGCCCACGCGTTGTGGGCTCCGCCTTTGATGCTCGTTACAGGCAAAGATCAGATATGGACATGCGCCGTGGAAACGCGTCTCGGCTGTCGTCGGAAGCTGCGCCCAAGCGCGTCTCGGCTGTCGTCGGAAGCTGCGCCCAAGCGCGTCTCGGCTGTCGTCGGAAGCTGCGCCCAAGCGCGTCTCGGCTGTCGTCGGA
>Ga0206129_10001184_pt1 | contig 36019 bp, 29 predicted proteins | sample Helgoland_Spring_8_FD_148616 | JGI IMG/M metagenome (GOLD analysis project Ga0206129, IMG submission 148616) | Pelagic subsurface seawater microbial communities from Kabeltonne, Helgoland, North Sea - Helgoland_Spring_Bloom_20160502_2 | ecosystem: Environmental > Aquatic > Marine > Epipelagic ...
ATCGTCATCCTCGTCCTCGTCGGATGAATCTGAAACACTAGAGACGCTGATATCTTCATCTTCGCTAGTCTCATCTTCATAATCCTCGTCATCTTCGTCATAGTCTTCATCATCATCATAGTCTTCATCATCATCTGCATAGACACCATTTTTACCTCCTACGGCAAATATAATATTTAGTTTATTTCCAGAACCAGAACGAGCCAATGCGCCTCCTCGCCCCTTCTTTTTCTCTTTGGTTGTATCTATCTCCTCTTCTTCTTCTTCCTCCTCTTCTTCTTCACTGTCGCTTTCAATTACCAACTTGCGACGTTTGTTTGCTGCTTTTGGGGATGATTTGGCTTTATTTTTCTTGCTTTTTTTGGGAGAAGGTTCTTCTTCCTCCTCATCCTCTTCTTCCTCCTCCTCTAAGTCTTTGGTAAGCAACTTTTTCAATCTTGCTCCTGCTTTGGCCTTCTCGGTAGCATGTCTGGATGGAAACATCTTAGCAAGGAACTTATGGTATTCAACTGAATCCATCTCGGCATCTTCTTGATCTTCATCAATGAAATCAGAATCGTACTCAGATGAGTCAGGGTCAGCACCTGCACGTCGTTTGCTAAGAACTTTATCGCCAGACTTGGCTTTGGTTCCGGTCTTGGTCTTGGGAGTAGTTTTGATATTGGATGCGGACATTGTTCAATCAAAGGATTTACTTGTAGTATGACATAGCGTACGTCTTTAGATACATTTCAATTCTTATAGTATATATTTATACCCCGGTCGATCCGAACCCACACGCATTACGAGACGTTTCTTCAAAAAAGGATTCATTGACCAATTTTACAACAACTGGACGTAGATCGGGTGCGCAAACCTGAAGTAATCTTGTATGTTGTTCTACAGCATACGGCTCACCACTCAAGTTACGGAATGCTCCAATGAGGTCTCCTCTGTATCCACTATCAATAATACCTGCACTATTTGCTAGCATAAGAGGTGTCTTAGAAATACTTGATCTGGGATACATATAATATCCAGTAGGCTTCCATGTATTTGTAAATGTATCATATATTCTCATCTCCGACCTCACTCCCATAGAGACCATAGATGCTGGAGCAACATTTGCGATGGTTGTATTTTCTGGAAAAAATAAATCAAATCCTGAGTTTGGATACTCGTCATTTAAAACGTTTAAATTGTGCTGGACAATGGTAGGTTGATATTTGTAGTGTAACATATCATCTTTTACAGCAAGATACAAAATGGCATGACTAGGAGGTGCTTCGGTTGCGTCGATGTAGGACATGATTATATTGATATATGATGTAACTTTATATGGTTTGGGGTGTGTTACTGTATAGAAATAATAGTTAGACTTACACCTTTGCACACTTAAAACTTATATACATAACATATTAATTAACCAATGGAAGACAATCGCTGCGAAGTCCATCAACGCGAATACCAAGACAACCAACTTCTGTCCCCCTGTCGCGCAAAATGCCGCCGATGCGGTAAAAAAAGAGTGAATGGATACAGCAACCCCGACCACGTGTGCAACCCATTCGGCTATCTGTATCTTTTTCCATCGATATGTGAGCATTGTTCGCGCGAGACGAAACTGTGTATGTGGTGCAAATACGGCGACAAGTTGGATTAATAATATATCACAATAACATATACGTAGATAAGGCATATTATTGCAACGATGTACGTATATATTATTCAACTGGAGGACAACCGTTTTTATGTGGGAATGACAGGCAATCCACAGTTCAGTATGTCGCGCCATTTTAACGCGGCAGGAACACCATGGACAAGTAAATACAATCCTATAAGAATAATCGAGTTTATTCCTGAGTGCGACGAATACGACGAAGACAAATATGTGCGCAAATATATGGCGAAGCATGGCATCGACCGCGTTCGTGGTGGTTCGTTTTGCGACGAAGTATTATCCGACGCAATGCGCTGCATGTTGGAAGACATGCAGCATGCATCAGAAACTGCATGTAGTAAGTGTGGTCAGCATGGGCATCTAATGAGAAATTGTGTGACAAAAATGTACGACGCAGAACTCCCAGACAATATTGAAGAGTTATTTTGTGTTGTAGAGAGAACAATCCGCGAAAAGAAAATCCTACAGACTGAAGATATGAGCGATGAGAATATGGTGGATATTTGGTGCAAGATCCGCGCAATAGAAGACAACATCCCCATCGGAACACGTGAATATCACGCATTCTATGCGCTAAATCGTAAATATGGGTTTCCTCGTACCGAAAAGGCAATTAACCAGATACATCATTTCGAAACTGAACGCGTAAAGAGAGAACGAGATAGGAATGAACCGTTTCTTCCTATGATAGAAGCGTTGTATAAAGTGGTTAAATTAGTGCATCAGAAGGATAAACCATCTAATTTATCAAATATTGAAACAGTTTAAATTAAACACACTATTATTAGTATGAATATGAATATGAATACAGAGTTGGATAAATTAGATATCATAGACAAATTATTAGAAACGGTTAAAAAATATATACAATGTAAAAAAGAGGAAGAAAATGTAGATTTGAGTGATAATAATTTGTTTCGTACATGGTGTATAATGCAATCGAACAACCCACCTATAAAACATATTCATTGGAAATACAATGACCTGCTTAAATCCAAAACCAAAACTGAGATGACTAATTATATTCTCCAAGAACGATATGTATTAGAACGAACTGAAAAAGAACGAGCAAGACGAGTTCGTAAAAATAATATAGAGTATCTACCTATAATAGAATATATATTTTCAAGTATGAGTTTTCTATTTCGTGATGTAAAACCATAAATCCTCAAATATTGTCATTCATTATATCAATGATAATATTCACTTTCTGTGACGATTTGTCCACACTTGGTAATCGTAATGTGACATACATTTCCCCGTTATAGGATGTTTGTGTTCACAATCTTCTGGTCCGTTACCATTGAAGGGTACATTTGCCCACGCATCGTCATAGTTTCTATTGTTTTTCTCTGCAATCGTCATGCGTTTTTTCGGTGCCAATGGTACATTTGAATGCATTCTGAAATGATGCGTTCTTAATCGACGGTCCATGTACTCTTCTAGAGTATACTATCATAGTAATATTTACTGTGGTAGGTGCATGTTTGGCGAGTTCTCATTTCTCATAGCAGCGACCAATGCTGTTCCAGTTTTAAGTCCTAGTTTCGTGTCACATTGTGCACACGCTTTCATCATTTCTGCCTTGGACTTATTTATAGTTGGCATATATTTGTATAACTGACGTTGGTCATTTTTCACCACCGCCCAATCATCAGCCCATTTAGTTGCTTCTGTTTTACATGTTTTATTAATACAATCTAGTAGTTCTTCGTCTTCGAGTTTCTTTTTAATCGCTGGGTCATTTATGGCTAGACGAGCCTCTTCTGCGGCACTGTTACCATATATCGCGTTTCTATCCCCGCCCTTGCGTCTTCTACGCGTCGGTCGTGCGCCGCGTTTCCTACGTGAATGTTTTATTGGTTTGCGATGTCTGCGCGTGTTGCGATGTTTACGTGTGGTATTTTTTCTGCGCGCGATTTTTCTTACTTTCTTTGTAGGCATTTTATATATACAACAGAAAAGAATTCATTCTGTAGTAACCGAAATTGAATACAATATTAGTTTAAATATAACATTATATACCATAGCAGACCATGTCTACGACCGAAGTTCCTTCCAAAATTCTGGGGATCCAGTTCTCCATTCTATCTCCTGAAGAGATACGTGCGTCATCTGTCGCCGAAATCACCTCGCGAGACACCTATAATGGTGGTCAGCCCGTAATCGGTGGCCTGTTCGACCCTCGCATGGGTGTTCTTGACCCAGGCCTTGTGTGTCTCACCGATGGGCTAGATTACCTAGAAACACCTGGCTATTTCGGACATATCGAATTAGCGAAACCTGTGTATTATATTCAATATCTTGCGACTGTTATTAAGATCCTCCGTTGTATCTGTTTCAAATGTAGCAAACTTCTTATATCCAAGGATACGCATTCCAACGCGCTCGAATATTCAGATGAAGCACGATGGAAATATGTATTCGCGCTTGCGAGTAAGGTCAAGCGTTGTGGTGGTGAAACCGACTGCGGTTGCGGATGCGTGCAGCCCAAGAAAATCCAAAAGGAGGGGTTAGCCACCATCGTCGCGGAGTGGAAAGAGGGTGACGGTGAGGCCATCACCATCAAACTCACTCCCGAGATGGTGATAAAGATATTCAGACGTATCTCAGACGAAGACGTCTCCTTCATGGGATTTAGCCCTAAATGGTCACGTCCCGACTGGATGATATGTCAAGTGCTTGCGGTGCCCCCACCAGCCGTTCGTCCGTCAGTAAAACACGATGCGCAGCAGCGCAGCGAAGACGACCTTACCCATATATATTGCAATATCATCAAAACCAATAAAACTCTACAAGAAAAAATAGATAACGGTCACGCAGGAAATGTCATCGAGGACTGGACTACCGTCCTACAATATTACGTCGCCACACAGGTAGACAACAAGATACCAGGCGTCGCATCCGTGGCGCAACGCTCGGGTCGTCCGCTCAAGTCCATCAAGGACAGGCTCAACGGCAAGGGCGGTCGCATGCGCGGCAACCTCATGGCCAAGCGCGTAGACTTTAGCGCGCGTTCTGTCATCACGGCCGACCCCAACATCTCTATTAAGGAACTTGGGATCCCCATGAAGATTGCAAAGAACATCACCAAACCAGTGAAGGTGAATGAGCGCAACCGCGACTTCCTACAAAGCCTCGTGCTTGCGGGACCGGACAACTATCCGGGAGCCAAGATACTCGAAAAGAAAAACGGCAATTCCATCACGCTCAGATACGTGGACAAGGCGTCGCTTTCGCTCGATATTGGCGACACAGTCCATCGACATATGATGGACGGCGATCCCATCTTGTTTAACAGGCAGCCCACGCTGCACAGAATGAGCATGATGTGCCATATCGCAAAGGTGATGAGTTGTGGTGACACGTTTAGATTAAATGTCGCTGCGACCAAACCTTACAATGCGGACTTTGATGGGGATAGATTTTGTCCCCAACAGGTGACTGCCTGCTAAGTTGTAGATAATACTTAGCAGGGAAAACAGTGTAATATCTACTGGGGTATGTATTAGCAAAGATGCATATCCCCAATATAATCATCTAGTCGTTCAATACAATAAGTATAAAAATATCTCGATACTCTAAATAATGATACTGAATATAGACGAACAAGAACACGTCATCGGTGAAATATACAAAATGACAAACACTGCAAATGGAAAGGCATATATAGGGCAAACCCGTAGTCATAGATTGAACCATAATAAATATAGACCATTCGGATACAATAGTCGTTTCAAAGATCACATACATGAAGCATACTCAAGTAAGAAAAACCATTCTAGGTACTTGAACTATGCTATAAGAAAGTATGGCGAAGAATGCTTTACTTGTGAAAGAATTCATACCTGTCCAGTAGATGAATTAGATACACAAGAAAAGCATTATATCATCGAGTTTGAAACCAAATATCCAAATGGCTATAATTTAACAGATGGTGGAAGAGGATTTACAGATGTCAATGGGGACTATATTTGGAGAACAAATAAACCACCCCCAAGACCATCTACACCATCTCAACTACGAAGTGACTATACTAAAAAGTTGATATCTGATAGGTTAAAATCATTCTATAGTGACAACAAGGAAAGTTGTGAAAATAGAGCGAAATTAACACAGAAACAACATTTAGCAAAAAAATATGACCTTTTCAAAGACGTAATCATTGATGACGAAAAAATAGATAGTTATATTCGCGTCGTTAGAAATAACACGAATAATAGCGAATATGTTCGAATAGTCATTGATAAGATACGTGCAACATTTGTCAGTAAGTATGAGCCAATAGCAGTATTAAAAGAAAGAGCGAGACAATTTATATTTGATTTAAAAGAACGGCCACGTATCCAAATTGCGGGAAACCCTTTAGAGCCTCAGACTACCACCCCATAATGGAAACATAATGGGGGAACTCGGTTAATTGCCGAACCCAATGGTAAAAAAGTCTGAGGATTAGGCAATCCGCAGCCAAGCCCCTAAGTCCGTTATGATAGGATATGGGGAAGGTTCAGAGACTAGACGGTTACGGGTCTTAAATGAAGGTTTAATCAACCGGATAAGGCACAAGGTATAGTCCGGCTCCTATGGAAACATAGGAGAATTTCGGAGATGAATTTGCATATGCCCCAAGACGTGGAGGCAGAAACGGAACTGCGCTGCCTAGCAGCGGTTCCCTACCAGATAATCAGCCCAGCTAACAACTCGGCGATTGTGGGTATTTACCAAGATTCGATGCTTGGTAGTCATTTAATCACGCGCGATAGCGTGAAGTTTGACAAGAAGAAGGCGATGAACTTGTTGATGATGTCATCGCGCATCGACGAAGACGCGTTGCGCGAGTTGGATCGCGTGTCGGGATTCGATTTGATGACGCAGATCATGCCTCCGCTATCGCTTAAGTATAGCAGTAAGCCAGACATGAGCAGGGAGGAGGCGGAGAAGGCTAACGCCATTATTGAGATTGTGAACGGTAAATACGTTCGTGGTCAGATGGTGAAGAGTGTGTTAGGCGGCGGCACGAAGGGGTTGATCCACCGCATCTGCAACGATTTCGGCAATATGGCTGCGTCTAATTTCATCGATGATATCCAGAACATCGTTACGGAGTATCTGTGCAGTAACTCGTTCAGTGTTGGAATCAGTGATTTGTTGTCCGATGCGAAGACGAAGCAGGATATTGTGGAGGTAATCGAGAAGAAGAAGAACAGTGTGAAGGATTTGATCGACCAGACGCAACTGGGTGTGTTTGAGAACAACACTGGTAAATCGAACCGCGAGGAGTTCGAGACGCAGGTGAACAACGTATTGAATCAGGCGACCGCTGAATCGGGTAAGATTGGGTTGAGTAGTCTGGGCAAGGGCAACCGTTTCGTGACGATGGTGAATGCTGGATCCAAGGGCAGTGACCTGAACATCTCGTTCATGGTTTCGTGTCTGGGTCAGCAGAACGTGGATGGCAAGCGCATTCCGTATGGATTTGAGAACCGCACGCTTCCGCATTTCACGAAATACGACGACACGCCTGCGGCGCGCGGTTTCGTGGAGAGTTCGTATATCAACGGACTTACTCCTCAGGAGTTGTTCTTCCATGCGATGGGTGGTCGTGTAGGTCTTATCGATACTGCAGTGAAGACATCTACTACAGGTTATATCCAGCGTCGGTTAATCAAAGGCATGGAGGATTTGATGGTTGCCTACGACATGACGGTGCGCACAGGCAAGGGTAAGATTATACAGTTTACCTACGGCGACGACAGTTTCGACCCACTCCGTGTGGAGACACAAGGTCTTCCATTGATAGAGAAGACAACTCAAGACATCTATCTGCATTACAGCATGCCCGAATGTTCTGCAAAGAAGAATGTGTTCAAAGGTGTGTATGATGACGGCGCTATGGCTCGCCACAAGAAGCAGTTGAAACCTCTTGCTGCAAGGAATAAATACTACACTGATTTCATGCTGGAGGCGCGCGACGACGTGATCAAGAACATTTACGGGTTCAAGGATGAATCCGTTGTGCGCTGCCCAGTTGCGTTTGCGTATATTATCAATAACGTGATTGGTCAATTGCATATTACGGGGTCGTCTATCACGGACGTTACGATGTTCGAGGCGTATGAGATGATCGAGGCTGGATACAAGGTGCTAGAAGGCATTCGATGCGCAGTGCCAAACAGATTATTCAAGGTATTGTTCTATTATTACCTGACACCACAATCACTGGTCATTGTGAAGCGCATGAACAAGGCAGCGATTGCGCTCCTCATCGAGACGGTGATCCTGACCTACAAGAAGGCCGTGGTGAACCCTGGGGAGATGGTGGGGATGATCGCGGCGCAGAGCATTGGAGAACCCGCCACACAGATGACGCTCAACACGTTTCACTTTGCGGGTGTGGCATCGAAGTCGAACGTGACCCGTGGTGTTCCTCGTATCGAAGAGATATTGTCACTATCGTCTGAGCCTAAGAACCCTTCGTTAACGATTTTCCTGAAGCCAGAAGACGAGGACGACCGCGAGCGTGCTCAGAGCGTGATGAACATGTTGGAACACACTCGGTTGAGTGAGGTGACAACTCGACTAGACATTTGTTTCGACCCTGATGACGCGAACACGGTGATCGAGGACGACCGTCTGATGATTCAACAGTTCTACGAGTTCGAAGATTTAGTGGCCGAATGCGGTGGCGAAGAAATCGAGACAGAAAAATCTAAATGGGTATTGCGTCTTGTGTTAAATCCCGATGTGATGCTTGACAAGAACATTACCATGGAAGATGTAAACTTCGCATTGAAAAATAGTTACGGAAATGACATCAGTTGTGTGTATTCTGACTACAATGCAGACAATCTGGTATGTCGTATTCGCATGTCTGAAGTAGTGAAGCGCAGCGCCGCAAAGGGAAAACCTAAAGCAGGTGATGAGCCGAGTGCATCCGGAGCGAACCTACCTCTGGATCAATCAGACCACATCTTCAAGTTAAAGCGTTTTCAAGAAGAGTTGATGAACAGTGTTGTTCTTCGTGGAACCAAGAAGATCGGTAAGGTTATCCTTCGTAAAATCAAAAATATGGTGACCTCCCGAGATGGCGAATACGGAAAGAAGGATGCATGGGTATTGGATACAGACGGTTCTAACTTATTAGACGTGTTGGCTCTAGACTACATCGACGTTAATCGCACGTTCAGTAATGATATTATTGAAATGCACAACATATTCGGCATTGAAGCCGCTCGTCAGGCAATCTACAACGAGTTGGTGGACGTGGTCGAGTTCGACGGCACTTATATCAACGCGCATCATCTGAGTTTGTTATGCGACCGTATGACATACACCGACCATTTGATCTCAATCTTCCGACATGGTATCAACAAAGATAATATCGGACCTATTGCAAAGGCATCATTTGAAGAGACTCCTGAAATGTTCTTGAAAGCGGCTCGACATGGTGAACTAGATATGATGCATGGGGTCTCTGCAAATATCATGTGTGGTCAAGAGGGTAGTTTCGGAACGAGTGCGTTCCAAGTGTATTTGGACCCCGAAGAAATGCGTATGGTTGATGAATCGGTGGAAATGGACATGATGACAGAAGACCAGAAAATCGAAGCCATGTATGCAGGAGATGGTCCACGTTCAGGAATAGATGGAGAATGTGACTTGGGCTCATTAATGATTCAGAACAATGTCAGCAATGTGCGTGTGGTAGATACAGGTGGAGATAGTGGATACAATCCAGGCTTTTAAATAGTTGAATATATCAAAATAAAATAAAAATAAAATATTATATTTTTATTTTCTAAAACGTATGATATACAATAACCTTGATGGATCTTGATAACATAACATTAATACAAATAGAAACGGGTGACGAGTTGATACAAGACAAAAGCGCGTATTTCCCAACCTCAATGAGTATTGATTTTTGGATAAAATGTGGGGTCAATATTGATGAGTATATATGAAATACTGCATAAGCATATTTTGTATGGTATAAAGATATATCTATTTACATTATAGTTACACTAACACAATGAATGATGATATATTTCCTTATTTATGTAAACATGTGATAAAATGTCAAACACTTAATTTGGATGTATCAAAGTTTGTATTTCAACCTGAGGTACTAAATAGTTCTAGAACATCATCTATATTCATAACTCATTACCTATTGCCGTTAATGCATGCGATAAAACGTGAGGAATCGTTACCATCAGAAACAAAACGAAGTATTATTTGTCTCAAGTTTTTTGTCCTGAAGGTTGCAATTGAAACTCCTTCTGTATGGGAAAGTTCCATTCGTATAACTGATAGATACGTCGAAAATATGATGCAAGTCTTCGAAATATGTCAACGTAGATATCACTCCATGTGTCGATTTGTGCGAATATGTAGAAGACGATATGCAAAGACAAAGAATGAACAAGACCTCCATCTTGCAAATATTCAAGAAGGAGACCCAGGAACGTACATATTGATGCATCAACGCGCAAAATATGTATTCAGAGTAAACGAACTACGAGATACAATTATGAGTTGTATTACAAATACAGAGGAGTTTTTCCCAGATATATTAGTTGTGCGAAACCCATATAACAATATACCAATAGCATTATGCGAAATGTACAACTTTTATTTCTTTCTCAAAACTCGTAATTATGGTATTCCCGTTTTATTACATGGATTTTTCATGTCAAACTTTGACACTCCCAAATACATTATGGATTATGAAATACTCATTCGTGATAAAGCGATACATGAACATGTAATGGGTGGTTCGACAAAATCACTTTATCCAACAGTATTTCGTATGCTTTTACGGTATCGTAAATGTATTCGAAGTATTCAAATTGCAAAAGGGTTTCCGATGAAAACATTAGTTGAGGTGATGCGTCCTTATCTACTTCTTTATTTTTATGTTATGCATTACGCACAAGATTTTCCAAAACGATTTGAGAGCGAGCAATTATTAGAAAATCGTCTCAGTGAGTTTGATTACGTTTCTCCTAATTTCGGTAAGCGTACTCGAAGCACACATATATTGCATATAACACATGTTTCGCCCAATATGGATGAGACTGCGTTCCGAAACTTATTTGAAAAGTTTGGTGAGATAGAAATAATATTTATACCCGCTAGTGTAGAGAATAATACGCGATCATCTGGATACGTTATATTTGCGGATTTAGACTGCGCCGACCATGCATTCCACAGTCTTCAGTCATTTTGTTATTATGGGGTCGAACACGATGATGTTATACAAATCGACAAAATAGATAAACTTCCTGATAAAAACAACATTAGGATAGAAGATTTGTCTCCTCCACGCGTTCAGTATAACGCATCACATCCAGTATTTCATCGTATGAAAAGTTTAACAGTATCCACCACAGATGATATAATAACATTTACCGATCAAGAAGACGTATTGTTCAATCGTATAGAAGAACACGGGACGGTAGATGCATGGGATGAATCCAATTATGGAAACGAATGTGACGATGGAATGTATGTAGGACAATACTATTCCATAATGTCCAATATGAAATATAAGCATGCGCGTTGCTGTAATAGACACGTGCGGTCAATGTCTGAAAGTAACACGAGTATTTCTGAATGCGATGATTGCTCTGTTTCCGATGAAGAATCATCAATGGAAATGGATACTACAAGTGAAACAGATATTGATATTGATAATGACGTAATGACAGCATCAGCGATTATGTCACGCATATTAGAAACCCAAGAAGAAATAAGACAAACTACACCCACTGCATCCCGCGATCAAAATCATGAAGAGGAAGAAGAAGAGGAAGAAATGTGCGATACTTTATCACATGAAATTGCAGCACTTAGCCTGAGCGGGCTACGTACACAGCAACATCTACATATCGCAGAATCCATCTACGAACGTCTTAATAACATGACTTGCGATCATGACGTTGCGATCCGTCAGATTGACGAAGAATTCAACATGATTACCAACGCCGACGAGTCTGACGCTGACTCCGACGATGAAGCCAACGACGAATCATAATTATCGAACAATCTACAAAATATTCCTATTGATATTTTGTGGATTACTTGCTTCTCTATCTTCTTCTCTTGCGCGTGTTCTTTGCGCGTCTCTTTTAGTTCGCCGTCATGGATTTAACGCATACGGAGTAGAAGATACGTACGATGACGAATTGGGCGACGAGGGAGACGATATGTGTCAGACGATGAACCATGTCAGTCTTCATGAAGTCCTTGAGACTCTTTGGGTGTGCAGCCATGGCCATGCCTAAGTCGCCGATTTGAATAACGGCTAAAACAAAGTAGATGACCAGTAGCCAGTAGAAGTAGTTGCAGTAGTATACGCCTAGGGTGGGTTCAAACATCTCTTCGATGGAGTTCATACTTATGGTGTACATATAGACAAAAAAACGCGTCGAATCATAGTTTTGTTCGTATTTTGAGTTTTGTTTTCTGTGTTTTCTGCGTTTTCTGTGTTTCTGTGGGCGCGTGCGCCGCGATCGCATCGATATCTGTTTCACTAAAGGTGTCAATGTGATCAATACGATACCGTGCGTCTGGATTAGTTTCGTCATAGTTTCCAAATTGTTGATTTCCTCCCATTTTCCGCGGTATTAGTTCGTTAAAATATTCGTGTTTGAGTACGGTCTGTGCGACAACGAACTCATGTTCGCCCAATGTGTAATGAGCCTGGCCGAACGATAGGAACTGTGTAGGATCCATCATATACTTCCTGATTCGGTCATATCGGATAAGTTGGTCTGCCAGTTTGTTTATGTATACGATTTCATTATCAACATTGGGCGAGACAAGATTGTTTTTGGGTATTACAAGTGTGCAAGTGTTTTCATCGTCTGTTTCGTTTTCTGTTCCGTCAATGATGCATACAGGGTTTGATGTAGTGCATTGTTGTGGTTGTTGATTTATGCATACCGAAACATCTTGTATGAGTGATGTGTCTATGTGTTCATCAAACCGTATGGTGTTTCCGATAAGCTGATGTAATAGTGTTACAATGGTTTCAAGTTTTTTAGGATGAGGTACAAATGCGTCTGTAATGCGTTCTTGGATTTCTACTCGCTGTGCCATATTTGCATAATCGTTTAAGAGAATGCGTACGGTGTTTCTATATGCCAAGAAGAAGTTGGTTTCAAGTTTGATTTTATTAACATATTCAACACGTGCTTCATCGCGGGATGTTAGTCCATTTTGTAGAGCGGTTTCTAATTCGATACGTCCTGATTGACGTAGTATAGGAATATCGTCATTGGCAGTTGATAGTTCAATGGGTTCCGAGAACATAATAAACTGATCTGCAATGGTGAGTAGTCCGATAATCATCTCATCGTCTACTATCTTGTATGCAGGCTGTATAGGAATCGTGTCAGATGCGAATGTTCGTGTAACTAGATTGCAGAAGAATATAGTATCAACGTATGAATGATATAATGTATCGTCATCCATGAATGTTGTTGGTGCGTCAAGATTCTTACGAAACCCCGATGGATAGCACGGGATATATCCAATGTTTTCTCCGATTTTCACTTCGAGGCCAATAACTTTGCGTGAAAAGTTGAGTATTTGTCGTAGAATTACAACTGATATTTCACGGGATTCGTTGAGAACTGATAGTAGCGATTCAAGAATGATTGGTTGTTTAAATACATGTGTGCGTTGCATACTCTGTAAGGGTACGCATCTATTATTATGCAGAGGTTTAACAATGTTATTTATGACATTAATAACACTTATTGGTGCACTCGTGCTGTCCGCCGTAATACGAAAGTATGGTGTATATTCTGCAGCATTTTCTGTTGTTGTGCGGTCATAACTGTAAACTGGTTCTATTGTATTATTTTTTTTGATAATGAAAACTGTGGGTCGCGTTGATGAAAACTGATTCTTACTATAGTGATTTGATGGACATAGAATATTAACGTTCGTGCTGGAGTCAGCGTCTGGTATTTCCAACATGATTAAGTTGATCCCATCTATATGGCTTTTGTGAATACCTGGATTGCATATTAGATCCCATGTATATGTATGGTCAATTACTGCATTGGGTGACCGTAAATAAGAGAGAAATCGTCTGAATGCTAATACTACTTTAACGAACGAATTGTTTGATTGTTCTCCAGTAGTTTGTCGTAATGGTGATTTTTCGTATTCTGAAACATCAACTTGGTCTAATTGTTCCCGTGATGTATATTGAGTATCATTAAAACTAGTTACAAGATTTCCATTTTGCAATCCAACAAATGCTTCTAGCGTCACCGTAGATGCAAGATATTCTTTGAAATCGGTTACTGACATAGGTTCTTTCCCAATACCAAAAAACATGATATCAGCCATGCATGCTAAGAACGGCTGTGTTATACTGCCCTCTACTCCGTGACGTAAAAGAGCTTGTATTTCTGGTCGTAGTTGTGTCGGATTTCCAGGTACTTGATAAGTAATTGCATATTCTTTGAAAAAATGTTGTATTTCAATATTGAGGTAAGCCCATCTTCCATGTGAGATAGGATGTGTATTTTGATCCATAATGTATTGTCCTTCAGTTCTGCGTCGTTGGATAGGACGGTCATCGTGTTTTTCTTCTATGGCTGGGTCATGTTGCATTGTATCGCTAGGTGGTGCTACCGTACACTGTTTTCGTCTCGTGCTTTGTTTGTCGCTTAGCATTGTCTCTCCATTCTTTACATTGAGTTTAAAGCAGCATGGGACACAGTATCCATCTGGATGTTTGTTTTCTTCTTGAAATCCTGGATGTTGTGGAGCATATCCAGATTTGCCCTTTCTTCCATCTCCAGTGAACTCGTATACATAATTTCCATCATCCTTTACCTTGTCTTGGCCTCGTGGGATTACGCCTCCACAAGTTGGGTGACGAAGTACTTCTTTTCCATCTTCTATTACAGTTTCCATTTCCTTGGGATGGATGAATGTATTTGTTTTAAGGCACCAGTAACGCGGACATATGTATACAAACTGGTTATCTGGATTAGTTCCATATGACACTGTATATCGGTCATCAGTTTCTGTTTCTCTCCGAATAACCTTTGATTGTTCCTCTGAGTTGAGGTCGTAAAACGCATCGCTTCCATATCGGTTGATGATTCCAGCATGTTCTGTTGCAACCATTTCTTTGTGTTCCTCTTGGGTAAGAATGACAGGTTGTCGTCCATATGCAGCATCGCACGTACGAGAGTATCTATCGAAGTTCCCTGTTTTAACTGTCAAAAACAAATTAGGTTCGGCTTGTTCCATAGCTGTCATAAAAATAGATGGTTTTTTTAGTTTCATTCCGACAATATTGCGAGAACCGCTACCAGCACCTCCGCTATAATTTTCATCATCGCCACTATTATAATCGCTTTCATAGTCGCTATCATTACCATAAAGTAGCGATAATGCATTTGTTTTAATAGGCTTCACTTCGGGCGTGTCATCAACATCATCATATCCACCAATGGGAACGACCTCCTCTTCATCATTAATCATTACTTCTTGCTGGTGGACAAGTGGACGATCGGGCGCACCAAATACGTCATCGATATGAGTTTCCGCAATCGCCTTCTCGCTGATATCAATTGACGTAGAACATGCTGTTTTCAATAATGGAAACCGTTTATATGTTTCGTCATGATTAAATAACATATGCATAATAGCACCGTTGTACCCATCGATTAGTGGGATGTATCGCATGTTATCAATACCTGATACGGATATGGACACGCGACCAGACGACCGAAGCCCTTTTTCTGTCGCATCAGTCATGACAACCAAAAACCCAGGATTAGTACGGATTTTGGTTGTGCGTACTCCGATACCATTATCTACGGTAATTTCTGCTCCTACACGAGCAATAAGTTCATGTGCATCATTTTCTGTCATACCAAAGTAGGTTATTAACTTACGAACTAAATCATCGCCTTTTACATCATCATGTCGTTTCAATTGTGTAATGACAAATGCTTCTTGACTGTTCATATTATTGAAGTTTGATACCTTGCGGTATCGCATACGTGCTCCGTCTTTCGAACCAATATCCGGTGTCTCCATTATAAATGCGGGTGCGATACAACTATGAATGGAATCTAGGGTGAACTTTCTCAAATCGACATCCGCTGTCACGGTGGTTACATAATCCATATGAATGATCTCAACATGTTTGTCATTGAGAGACCCAAAATTAGAATGTTTATAGCCACTTTGTTCAAAGAATGGTTCTACAGTTTTTATCAATGGGTTTACATGCTGCAATATCATATCATTCACTTGGTCAAATGATACTGGCGACGAAAACTTCCCATACACAATAATATCACCATTTTCCTCGAAAACACAAGTGAGAAACTCCCCTTTGTTCATGCTAAAAAAAATCGATACGCCTTTGCTTACACCCATATTGACAATCAAATGTTGGATTGTCGTCCTAGATAGTTGGGGTATCTTACGACCGTCTGTAGATAGGGTCTCTCCATAAAGTCGGTACATATTCTCACGATGACCCCCAGGGGTCAGTTTTGTAATAGGTGCAAGTGGATGCGTGGGCACCAACTTGAATATCACGTCTAGAGGCACCTTAAGTGTAAACTGTTGATGTATGGCAATTTTTATTTCCACTACACCACGGTTCTCCCATTCAAACTGAGAATCGGATGTATTCGACATCTCTCTAGAAATGCGATGTAAAAGATCTTCATGTGCAAATGCATTGAACATGTCGCCTTCTGAGTTGATTTTACTTCGCCCAGGGGCTGCCTCAATTTCGGCCTTGCTGAACATATTCTGTGCGGCAAGTAATGGATAATAGACACTTACTAAATATTTATCTGTTATATCAGCAGAGGATCGTTCTACATTATCTAATACATCACTCGCAAGACAAACATAGATTGTACCATCTACGATTGTTCCGCTGTCGAGGAGAAGGCGGTCATTTGTTGTAGTCATTGCGTTTACAGCAGCACTGAGTAAAGTTTTATCATACATAAGACTATCAAACGGATTAAATGAGGTCGGAAAAGAATTATTCATCAAAAACAGACGCTGTCCCAACATATGGGCAGTATTTACTTCTCGTTGCCCATGAAGCATTTCCATTTTGACAACGTCTTCGTAGCGATATACATCTTTATCTTCTGACAATACTGCATTTGGATGTGGTGTAAGACCATGACTTTTAAAATTATTCAGCGCATTATGCATTCGTGCACGAGACAGTTGAGTTCGCTTATTTTGTGTCAGTGCGCGATAAAAATCATCAGGAGCATATGCTTCAGACCGCACACAAAACATATATATCTCTTCGACGCGCAGTAGGCGATCCAGTTCGGCCGCGATCTTGTGCTTAATTGTAGATATAGTATCATCTGGATGAATTTGTTGTTTTGAGTATATCACTACGGTACTGTCTTTTGTAATAGAATCTTGTTCAGATTGGCTAAAAACAGGTTGATTCGTCACAGAATCCAATAGTGTTATATTATAGTCAACCTCAGCACTATAATTATTTCCTACAAACACTACAATTCGGTCAATAGTGTTTGAACCAGACAAGACACATGCCTTATATATTGAACTTATCGATGTCATGTATACACAATGTACAGACTATTGTTTTACGATTTTGATGCGGTGTCCGCTCACGGTAACTATTGACAAATAGTTGTCGTAACAAATAAAATATACCTAAAGTAAACTTAGACATCGTAATATGGGTTGTCTGTGATGGTTATTCCACAATATGTTTGAGGTTTGTTTTTGTAATCAATCGGGGTATGAAACCCAGTTTCTTTTGCTTCTTCCAAGAGAAACTTAAAATTATCCCAGAACTCTTTTTTATGTCCCACACTTTTTGTCGCAATGTGTGCAAGTTCATGCGTGTAGACAAATGTCAAAGTACTTTCATCCACAAGTTGTTCGCTATGCTTAGTGCGCGCAAGACAAAATGCCAATTTCTCACCCTTATTCTCACTATATGCAGTGAGTTCGCTTGTGGGTAGAGTTTCTTGTATCTTTTTTGGATCAAATCCATTGACTAATCTCTTCACACGCTCGTCATTAGGGTGCTTTTCACCAAGTTCTTTCACGAACTTGTGTGCCTTATTAGTCACTGTTGCAAGGAGGTCGGCGGCCTCATTAAGTTTTAATCGATTGCGAACACAATACTTGTTTCCGTCCACACCAGATATAATGCATTTCAGTTTGAATACTTCACTTTCAGAATAGATTTTTAGACATACCAACAAAATAAACACTCCTATTACATAGAATAGAGCGTCTTGGCGAAACAAATATGAAATCATTCGTGATATAGTACACCTACATATAAATCTTCACTAGTATTTTTTAGAGGGTGGAACTAAATAAAATGGCTATATATCGTTGTCAATACAATGTACAGAGTACTCATAAAAATAACGTCATATGCAACAGAATTGTGAATATTGACACTAGCGTACCACGTTTTATAATTAGGGTCAGAATTGGCTACATAACTGCGTGCAGATATTTGTCGCATACTCGTTGCTAAGGCGACCACGACCGCAACAATCCCAATGCGGGAAAGATTTCCTGTTATATTGGTTAAGTATATAACGTACTGCGCCGCCATCAGGAGGAGAGCGCCCGCGAGCAGATCGCCACCGAGCGTGGTTCCGGCGTTTACGTAATAGTACTCGTCCGCGAGCGCTGCGTCCTGGATGATGATGTGGGGCGCGCGCAATACATACACGAGTGCGATTGTGGTCGCGACAAAGGCGGCGACGAAGGAGACGGTTAATTTCGTGGTGAGTGTGGTAGTGGGGGTCATGGTTTGACTAAACGTTCGGGTCACTTATAGTAAGGGGAGATTACAACCTAGTAAATGTAGGTAGTAATCTATTGTTTATAGTTTTTATGCGATTTTCTTTTTGTTCGTTTAGTTCTTCTTTTTCTGCCTGTTCCTGATCGCACGTTCTTTTGCAATTCTATCAAAAGCGCGTACGACGCCCCACTCTTTAAACGTATATGCCGTGTTGTAAGCTGTCATGCCGTATTTATCCTCAGCATTCACAATGGCACCCCCCTCAATCACTAGGTACGTGACGACGTCGACTTGGCCTCGCATTGCTGCATGCATGAGAGCAGTCTCGCCATCATTATTCACAGCATTCACATTGGCATGCAGTTCTTTCGCTAGGTACTTGATGGCGTCGACTTGGCCTCCCTGTGCTGCATGCATGAGAGCAGTCTCGCCATCATTATTCACAGCATTCACATGGACATTCTTCACTTCCGCTAGGTACCTGATGATGTCGATATTGCCATTATATGCTGCCCGCATGAGAGTTGTATCGCCATCATTATCCACAGCATTCACATCAGCATGCTGCTCTTCCGCTAGGTACCTGACGATGTCGATATGGCTTTTCGGTACTGCCCACATGAGAGCTGTCCAGCCGTCATTATCCACAGCATTCACATCGGCATGCTGCTCTCCCGCTAGGTACCTGACGATGTCGATATGGCCATTACGTGCTGCATGCATGAGAGCTGTCACGCCGTCATTAGCCATAGCATTCACATTGGCATGCTGCTCTTCCGCTAGGTACCTGACGATGTCGATATGGCCTTGCAGTGCTGCCACAATGAGAGCGCTGTTCCCGGATTTAGTCACAGCATTCACATCGGCACGCTGATCCTCCACTAGGTACCTGACGATGTCGAGATGGCCTCCATACACTGCAAACGTGACAGCTGACCAGCCGTTAGTATCCACAACATTCACATTGGCATGCCGCTCTCCCATTAAGTACTTGACCGTGTCGATATGGCCTTTATCTGTTGCCCACATGAGAGCTGTCTTGCCGGTATTATCCACAACATTCTCATTGACATTCCGCTCTTCCACTAGGTACCTGACAGTGTTGATATCGCCTCCCTGTGCTGCAGACATGAGGGATGCGGGTTTTGACTGCCATAGATGTTTGATGGTGGATGGGATTCTTAGTCCACCTCTCTGTCGTTTTGAACGCGTTCGTCTAAATCTTTTAGTGGTCTTTTTGTTCTTTTTGTTCTTTGTGGTCTTTTTGCTCTTTTTGTTCTTTGGCTTCTTGTGTTTTCGGGTTGCCATTATACTATAATATATAACATTATTAAAAATGATATAGTATAGTAATTTATTTTTTATACGATTTGCGCCGCACCCTCCTCGATTTTCTTTTGGTTCGGTTGGTTCTTCTTTTTTCTGGCTGATTGTAAAATGATTGCAATGTCCTTACGTGTACGTGGATTAAGATTATTTTTTGTAATCATGAGAGGTGTCTTGCCGTCATTATCCTTCAAAATCACCTCGACATTCCGCTCTTCCACTAGGTATCTGACCGTATCGATATCACCTGAATCTGCTGCATACATGAGAGCTGTCCAGCCGATACTACTCACAACATTCACATCGGCATGCTGCTCCTCCACTAGGTACCTGACGATGTCGATATCGCGTGACATGGCTGCTATCATGAGAGCTGTCAGGTCGGTGGCATTAGTCGCATGATTCACATCGACATGCTGCTCTTCCGCTAGGTACCTGACGGTGTCGATATTGCCTTTCTTTTGTGATGCCTGCATGAGAAGTGTCCAACCGATAGCATTCACAGCATTCGCATCGACATGCTGCTCTTCCACTAGGTACCTGACGATGTCGATATGGCCATTGCGTGCTGCAGTCGTGAGAGCGTCGAACCCTACATTACCCACAGCATTCACATCGGCATGCTGCTCTTCCACTAGGTACCTGACGATGTCGATATGGCCATGAATTGCTGCAATCATGAGAGGTGTATAGTCTTGGCCATTTTTCGAACCATTCACATTGGCATGCTGCACTTCCACTAGGCGTCTGACCTTCTCGATATTGCCTGTCTCTACTGCATCTATGAGGTCTAGGTTTTTTTTGTTTTTTTTTGTTTTACTTCCACCTCTCTGTCGTTTTGAACGCGTTCGTCTAAATCTTTTAGTGGTCTTTTTGTTCTTTGGCTTCTTTGTGGTCTTTTTGCTCTTTTTGTTATTTGTGTTATTTGGCTTCTTGTGTTTTCGGGTTGCCATTATACTATATAACATTATTAAAATGATATAGTATAGTAAATTATTTTTTATGCGATTTGCGTCGCGTCCTCCTCGATTTTATTCCAATTTTATCAGGGGCTGGAAGGAGATATTCATTACCATTACGTGCCTTATTATATTCTATAGTATCGTTGCTGGACATGTTCCAATATGTCAGCGAGCGTAATGAATGTTCAGCTGGATTTTTTTGTTCTATATTGTTTATTTTATTCAGTGCATATTTTTTAAAACCTTTTGCTCTTTGAATGTTTTTTAAATATTCTATAATATCTGCATTATCCTCATGATCATGTTTATTTGCAGTCCGGTAAATCCAATCATACCTTATAGTCCCATAGGCATGCTGCATCTCCACAAGGTACCTGACGATGTCGAGCTGGCCACTATACGCTGCTGCACCAATCACATCGCTATTATCCACAGTGTCTAGCCTACAGATGTGAATGATGTACTTGACCAGGTCGAGCTGGCCACTATACGCTGCCATAATGAGAGGGTTTCTCCTGGAATTAGTCACAGAACTCATATCGACATGCTGCTCTTCCACTAGGTACCTGACGATGTCGATATGGCCTTTCGCTGCTGCATACATGACAACTGACCATTCGTTATTAGCCACAGCATTCACATCGGCATGCTGCTCTTCCGCTAGGTACCTGACGATGTCGATATTGCCATTATGTGCTGCCCGCATGAGAGTTGTCCAGCCTTCATTATCCACAGCATTCACATCGGCATGCTGCTCTCCCGCTAGGTACCTGACGATGTCGATATGGCCTTTCTGTGCTGCATGCATGAGAGCTGTCCAGCCGTCATTATTTGCAGCATTCACCTCGGCATGCTGCTCTCCCGCTAGGTACCTGACGGTGTCGATATGGCCATTACGTGCTGCCAACATGAGAGCTGTCCAGCCGCCATTAGTCACAGCATTCACATCAGCATGCTGCTCTCCCGCTAGGTACCTGACGATGTCGATATGGCCTTTCTGTGCTGCAGCCATGAGAACTGTCTTGCCGAAATTATCCACAGCATTCACCTCGGCATGCTGCTCTCCCGCTAGGTACCTGACGATGTCGATATGGCCTCCCTGTGCTGCATGCATGAGAGCTGTCCAGCCGCCATTAGTCACAGCATTCACCTCGGCATGCTGCTCTCCCGCTAGGTACCTGACGATGTCGATATGGCCTCCCTGTGCTGCATGCATGAGAGCTGTCTTGCCGAAATTATCCACAGCATTCACTTCGGCATGCTGCTCCTCCACCACGTGCCTGACGATGTCGGTATAGCCTTGCTCTGATGCCATCATGAGATTGAGTTCTTTAAGTGTTCCTCCCTTCTGTCGTTTTGAACGCGATCGTCTAAATCTTTTAATGGTCTTTTTGTTCTTTGGTTTCTTGTGTTTTCGTGTCGCCATTACTAACTATATATACTATAACTATATATTCGTGACATAAAAAATAGAAAATGTTAGTTAATTAGTTAATAGGTTACATGAATAATTTATTTTTGTTTTTTGTTAAGCGTGTATGTAATATGTTTGTTACATCATGGGGTAGTCGCAATCAGGAATACATACATCGAGATGATACTTTTCCATGTCTGGAGGAGTGGTGATTGGGGATGGTGGGCGATACTGATATGCAGATAGGTCGTTGTCGTTCATGATGTGTTTGTTTGCAACAGGGTTAGATGGTCTGTTGGCACTTGAGTTGGGCATGCATGATAATACGTTTGTATTTTCATTAAGAATTTCATTGTCTCTTTTAAAACGTTCAATCTCGCGACCGAGCGTGTCATAATACTCGTCCGAGCATCCAAAATCGGAAACCTGATGGAGAACAGGGCGACACATGTCATCATCAAATGGAAGTTTGACGCGACATAATTCATCGTATCTGCTGCGCATATCGAAGTTTTTTGCACGCAACTCCGTCAAATGTTGTTCACATGGTGTCCGGTGATGCATGTAAGGTCTGGCATGTAGAGCTTCGTCGCGCTGCATGCGCACGCGTGCGAGTTCTAATTCAATAGAATGCACATAATCGGTTGAGACTAACCCAAATGCATCATCGTCGTTCTCCTCTTCCATTTCTAGGTTAACTACTTCCAACTTATCTTGAATGGGCATTACCGAACTGCGTGATTTTTTAATAGGTTCAGTAGAGGGTTCCATGCCGTAGCCCCATGGCGTTGAGGTAGGAACACAAGACATCATTTCTGTAGAATGTCCCATGGTGTCTATTTGACGAACTATATCGTCATGCTCGCGTTTCTGGTTACGGTGCACGGCTTGTAGGTAAGAGTCTGTGGGTTTTTCTTGTGTTTCTTCTTTGTTATCTTTTTCTTTGGTTTCTTCTTTGTTGTTTTGTTCGGGGTCATACCACCCATCAGTGCTGACCCCATCATACTTGCGGTGTAGGTTCTTCATAAGGAACCAGAACACATGTTGATTTCTGGAATACTGTAGTTTCACAGTCTCACCGTTAGCGATTTTTTCCATTTGTTCAGCACCTTGACCGAAAGGATACATGCTTTCAAAGAAGACATGTGCACGATTATACTTTTCGTTGTGTGGAACAAGTTCAACGTGACGAACGCTTCCAATCTTCTTACGATAGAAGGTCTGGGCGATCATCTCGGGGGTGATGTTTTTGTAAACACAAGGGATGTAAAGTGCGAATTCTGACATGGTTGTAGTAGTAGTAATCTGATTACTGGTAACGGTTGTTATATGCAACAAGTCATCTTGTCAAGTAGGTTTCAATTCTTATTAGGCATGTCTAGATATGTGGATGGAGTGAAATAAAATATGACCTATATGGGGGCATATTTTATAGTTTAGTATTTTTTGTTTTACAATATTGGGTTACTTTCCACCAGATCAACTTATGTATTTCTTCAATATTGGAGGCAGTTCGTGACCGAATGCTAGCATATAAAGCAACGTGATTGAGCCGATCATTAAACTCCTAGTTTCAGCCATTTGATTGCTGACTCCCATCGCGTAAACCATAATAAGGTATACCACCGCGCTAATTATGGCAGAATGAAGTAGCATCATAAGTCCACGTTCCATAGTTATACTATATAGTGTTCCTAAAATATATTGAATAGCCAATATCAAGATCGACAACCTATCTAAAAGACATTTTTACGCATAGTGTCTGGCTCAATAGTAGATTGTTGCCATGGGCCTACATTGCCACGTGGGTTAGCGTCTTCGGAACGAAGTTGTAAGTTGGCATTTCTTAGAGGAGCCATGTTTTCGGATGCACCAGCATGGTGACCCGCTGTTAATAGACCATCATTGTTAACGTTGGCTGCATTAGGAGAAAACTCTGTAGGTGCGCTCTTGGGAAGTAAGTCTGCTGGGTTCTGTTCAGAAGGACCTTGCATAGAAGGTGCGACTGGTGCAAAACTTCCATCACCTCCACCAAGAACCTCATTCTGTGTGGAGTCAGAACCGTTTCCGTAGGCAGCGGCTTGAGAGCCTAAGTTGGCATGACCTTCTCCACCTCCTAAGTGTTTATCGGTAAAATAGTCAGAAAATGAACTGACAGTATAAGCAACCAAGAGTAATACAATAATGGCTCCTAGGCCATAGTCTGACATGAGTTTCTTGAAACTTTGCATTATATAAATTAGTAACATAAAATTTACATGATACACACATAATGTCTATCCATCCAATATCTATCGGATATATACCCTAAATTAATTAGGCGAGTCTAAATTATCATCGAATGTTTGAATTGTAGAATGGGTGCCAATAACAGATGTATCTTGACCAGCATTATCTTCATTCAACGCTGATTCGATATTTATATCAGATGTTGGGATCGTTGTAGTCTGCATCAAAGGATTCGGTAGAGAATCGCTAAAGATGTCTCCAAAATTAACCAACGATTCTCCATTTTTATTGAAAACCAAATCTTGTAATTTTGCATTAGTATCCATAACATATGTTTGAAGACGGATAAGATGTTTTCTAATTTCATCTATATCATTTGTTAGCGCGATTGTTGTATTTGAAGATGATTGTATAGATTCTTTACTTTCGAGTTTTGATTGCGAGGTTCTTTCTAAAGCATCTAATCTAGAAACAATAGAGGTGAATACCTCAGTATCAACAATATACTTATCAGACGTATTTGAATGAAACTCTTGGATGTCGTTAATAACTCCACTTGTTGTTTCTGCAAACAAATCCAAATTATTTAGTCGTTCACTGATACGATTAATTGCTTGCGGTAAAGATAGTTTTGCAACAGGATGTGGCATTTGATTCGTGGAGGGGACTATTGGGTGGCCTGAAACTCCTTGTTCTGGGGTGTTTCCTGGAACTGTTATGTTTCCTGCCGCACGTTTTGTCCTAGCAGATGCTAATGACCTTGATGAACTCATATAATGTATTCATTGATATCTGTTTATACTCAATTACTTGAAATTATCTATATATATATTCAGAATGGTTGGATTGAAGAATAGTGTATTCATTAAATAAATATATATCGATACCATATATGACTGACTCTATAGATAGTTCAAACTTCATAGGAGGTTCAAAAGAAGGGTTTGTAGCACATGTCTTCAACTTCGATGAAGATTCTAAAATAGAGATGATGAATATCGTACAATATACTTTAGTTGGAGTGATTCCGGTAATCCTCCTTAATAAGACCATGCAGAAATATGTTCCAGAGGCAGACGATGAAAAGGGAAGTGCTGAACTTTTAGCAGAAATAGCAATTCAACTAATTGTTATGTTTATCGGTATTTTACTTACTCATCGCATTGTCACATTTGTTCCTACATATAGCACTGTCAAATACGAAAAGGTTTCAATTGTACAGATTGTTTTAGCGGTTCTTATGATCACATTAAGTCTCCAGACTAAATTAGGAGAAAAGGTAAGCATAGTGTTTGACCGGGTTTCCGAAGCGATCATGGGCAAGTCTCGTGAAGGAATGGAAAACGAGGAAAAGGAAAAGAAGGCAGCAGCCCAACAGCAACAGGGTATGCAAAACATGAGAACTGCTCCAGGGACTGACGGATTTAGTTTACCTCAACAACCTGGAACAACAAGCATAAGTAGTATAGCACCCCAGGGTATGCAGAACATGCGTGAATCCATGGAGACACAACAACCCCAAGCCGGTGGCATGACTGATAACTTTGTCGGAGGAGGAATTGAGGCGTTCTCTGGATTCTAAATATTAAAATGTAAGCCAATACGCATTCAAATGTGTATAGATGTATCCATGTATTTCATGTATACATCTCTCTAGTGAGTATATATATACCTATTATCTAATGAGCGATGATGATGACGACTTAAACATTGAACTACTCGAAAGGGCTGCAGAAAATGAAGACAATGCACATATTCTTAATCTCACTGCAGATGCAGTGGCTGAAGCCAAAACAAGCATTTTACAAGATATGGTGAACGATAGCGACGTTCGACAAGACATGATGGAAAAACTCAAAGGGTATGTGTACATTGACGAAATCCATGAGGTGCGCAGTGGCACTTATATCAGATGGCTAAATGTGGAGGATGATGACAATATCACATTAGCAAAGGGAGGAATATTCTGTGACGTACGATTCTCTGACTATGGAGCGGTACTGCGATGCAAGACTTTTCGAAACCGTTATTACGAAGTAAAAATGGATAGCGTGATATTGTTTCGGAAACTAACTCCACAAGAACGCGTGCTTATGTGTGCACTCACGTACTTAAACACCTAACTCTTGTGATTTTGCACGAGATGCTTCTTTCATTCGCTTTTTTCGAGATTTCCTAGTCTTACGAGCCTTCTTTTCCTTTTGCATAGAAACAGATTGAGTACGTTTCCTACATTTGAATGTTCCGCGCTTAATCTTCTTTCGGTTAAATATAGTTCGCGTACATATACCGATTGCACGACCCTCCGTTTGATCCTTTTTTCCCACCTTTTTTATGCATCCGCATAGTTTGGTAGCCATCAATACTTCTGCGGTTCGTCTTATCTCTTTATTTGTTCTGGGAATAACCTCATTGTAATACTTTAGGATGTTTTTATAGTCATCTAGAGAGAGATCGGTATATTCCATATTTGACTAATAATATAATATGCGATTAACAATGTTACTATACAGTACTATTTTATTCATGTCTAGTGGATGTTTACTCGTATCGAATAATCTCTGTACATATTATGCTAAAATCTCATAAGACTTCGCGACATATACTACCCAAATTAGATAAAAATAGGGTAGTAGTATTTGATTTAGACGAAACATTGGGACACTTTCACTTAATCCGGCTTATATGGGAATCTATACATGAGTTTATCAATTATAACAATATCCCGTACATGATGAACCAACGAGACTTTAATGATTTATTTGATGTATTTCCAAAAATGCTTCGACCAGAAATCATATCTATCCTTGGGTTTTTAAAAGAAGAAAAAGATAAAGGTGTATGTAGTGGAATCATGGTATATACTAATAACAAATATCCCAAAGAATGGGTGAACCTAGTTATTCAATATATTGAATACAAGGTAGGACATGCATTATTTGATAATATCGTACTAGCATTCAAAATGAATGGGAGAGTACAACAAATGGAGAGAACAAGTAACGATAAAAAAATAGACGACTTTGTAGCGTGCTGTAGACTGCCACAAAATGTTGAAATATGCTATTTTGATAATTCAGAATATTCAGGAATGCTAACTGATAATGTATACTATCTCAAGGTACGACCATACTATCACCCATTTACAAAATTATTCATTGTTCAACAGATTGAAAACTCTTCTATATGGAGACGTGTATTATGCACATCACAAGAACGACATATACAAACATTCATACAATTTTTCATCAAAAACCTTCATAAGAATAAATATTACTTCGATAAAAAAACATTTCTAGACTATGAAATTGATAAAGTAACATCCAAACGAATCCGCACTCATCTAATTGGCTTTTTTAATAGGTAATACAAACCATTTACACACATAATATCCATATATACTATATATTCATATTCAGAACATGTCGTCAATACAAGATGTTGTATGTGGGGTTATGATGGAAACAACAGGCGATGAAAATCGTATTCTTATGGGAATGCGTAGGGACGAAAATAATGTATGGGAGTTTCCAGGAGGAAAAAAAAATACAGGAGAGACACTAGAGGATTGCTTAAGGCGTGAATGGAAAGAGGAATTAAACCTAGATATTTCTATCGGACGTCTCATTCATAATAGAATATTTAACGGATTTAATTGCCATTTTTTCATTGGACATATATGCAATCTAAGCACCATGCGAATGATAGTTCACGACCAAGTAGGATTATTCTCATTGGCTGCGGCGCGCACACTCAAAATATTTGAAGGAGATGACGTAGTACTTGACGCAATACAATTAGAAGATATATCTGCGAATTTGTTATCTTCAACTAAAGTACAGTCAATCAGACACCGACATGAGTCAAATACCTGTATCTAAAATAAATCATGTTACAAATGAACGCATATATGACAGAGTTCAATCATCTGCACCATTGCGACCATATTATCAACCACGTGCTCAACAAACTAAATATACCAAATTCGCGACACATAGTGAACCTGTTGTCAGTGCTGTTCCACTTTTGATTCCACCTGCTTACTCTCCTTCAAAAGTATTCTATCCAGCAAATCGTGCAGCACCTTGGTCTGGATTCGCAAATAATATCGACATTGAATCCGATATGCGAAACCAATTTTATGGTATGCAACGGTGCGCACAAGCAACTTATGTACCCGACAGCGGAAGCGACCTTTACTCATTACAATCATTCGCCCTTCCTGACCATCCAAATGCTCAAAAACACAATCTATTGTTCAAGAAACCTGAACATGCACTATTTAACCCTAATCCAACAAACACCTCTACGGCTACATTTAACAACTCTACTCGACACGAAATGCTAGGAATAGATACGCGTGATTAAGTTATATTATTTATTAATAGAACAACTCAATATTTTGTATGTATACTTTAATGAATACATACAAAGTTCAACACAACATCTTCAATATGGCTACTATATTAATCTATATTCTCACTGCAATGGTTATGCTAGGCATATCTACATCCGCGCCAGAATACTTAAATATATTACGAAGAGTCATTGAAATTTATATAGGAGGATTCTTACTCTATCGATTTCACCCCTTTAGACAAAACAATAACTTTACAGAGTTTGATAGAAAAATTGCATTTTCTGCGGGAGGGTTTATCATTATGACAACTGTATTAGGAACAATTATAAATACGTATCTTGTCAAAACAAAGAATCATGCTAAATAACCTACATTGATTCGTTAAAATAGATCTTACGAAATCGTTCAACACACTTATCACTAATGCGAATTTTTTTAAAATACTCCTCTTCATGAGTGTCCTCTAATAAACTGATGATGAAAAATAACGAATAAATGCCACATTCTGTATCATTATATTGATGCTCAAATGGATGGTTCTCATCAAGAACCAACTTAATAGGTTTAGATAACTGAGACCCCTGAAGTATTACATCTTTTGCAAACTGCTTAATCTTTGATGGAATGCGCTCACCAACACTATCAAAATAAAACACAAGACCCTTTTCTAGATTAATAAAGAGAGAAACCCAATGCGAACCATTCTTATAATGTGGGTCCAAGTTAAATATCACTCCAATCTTCTTTTTACCATTATCAATCTCATTTGCTAAACTAAAGTGACATAACTCTTCCCAGACACATTCACCATATCTTTTATGCGTATCATAATCAATCGGAGATGGACCAATAAATGTAAAACATTTATACTTCTTCTCATATTGCTTCATTACGGCAGTAATATCGCGACTACTGAGCCACTGATTAGGATTCTTTTTCCAGGCAGTTGGGGCGTTCGGTGCAAACACAGTACGTAACTCACTTTTCATTTCATCATTAGAAAACTGTTGGGTTAACCAACATGATTCCTTATCACAAATATCGCTCAATCGACTTTTTAAACTGGTCCACGTTGTATGTATGTTTCCGTTTTCGATTTTATCATCTGGATGACGATTATTCCATAAAGTTTTTAATTTACATATAGACTTATCACGAATACATGTATATCCTCGCTTATTCCCTTCAGGACCGCATTGTAACTTCTTTAACTTTCGAGTACGTTTTGAGTTCTTCTTTCCATGCTTCTTTCCATGCTTTTTTGAACGAACGCGTGATTTCTGCTTTTTAGATTTTCTTCCTGATGCACCCATGGTACTATTTATAGAGATTATCTTTTTTAACAACTTATTAATTATCCTTATTCACATTTTCTTCTGCGACGACGACATTCGGAACAGAAGGCACCAACTGAGAAAGCATCGCATGTATCTCATCCATTCTTGTTTCTATCGCTGACATACGTGTTTGTAACACAATCATAGGAGAAACGGGCACTGTTACATCTACTGACGAGGATATTAATGGCTCTTCTGATACAAATGAAACGGACTTCTTCTCGGGGTGCGGTTGAACTACCTCACTTGCGGTTGTAGAACTATCATTCAAATTCAACCAATCACGTGCACGACGCGTCTCATTTGCGTTTCGAGGAACCGACGCATTCTCCTGCTCAGTACGTTTCTGCAGCGTATGTGAAAGCATATCATCCATATCTTGATTTTTTAGTGGCTCGACCACTGTATTGTCGGTAAACTTTGTATCTGAAACTACATTGGTAACACGATATTGATCAAAATCACTCTGCATCTTATCATATTGAATATCAAAATGATTTAATCGATCTGCTTTGATTTCCTCTATCGTAATCATGCCATTTCCAGCTGGCGCAGTATTCGTTAAATCTAACTTTTGTGTTGGGGGTGGCGTTTCTTTGAAACCTCGAATAAATTCAGCAATGAAACTCTTATTCAACTCAAGGAGAGAAATACTCCTATTTACGTGAATAGATTCCTCCACATACCGCTTTAAATTAACAATATAATGCTGACGCAACTTTGAACGCTTATCTTCGGTAGACGCAGCAGACTGAAACACTGCGTTCTGCACAATAATATTCCATAACATTTCTACATTCGAAGTTGCCACAAACTGAGATATTTCAGTATTGGAGTTGATCTGATGCATCACATCACCGCTTGGACTTGTAGACGTTGTAGAAGAGGAACTGGAGTACGATTTGAGTGATTGAATTGAAGTAGACATTTGTTTACATGTATATAATTTACAATATCTAAGTTATATACATTGATACTTACTTACATCCAATCATAAAAGAGGATAATACAGGGGCTGGGAATACTCGTTGCATATACGCATCCATCACCTCTTTTCTCTCTGCATTGGATATATCACTCTTCAAAATGCGGAAGAGCCATGCATTCACACTGGTAGGACTTAATGTCTCTGCGATAAGATTATTCACTACCATTACACAATGCTTGTCTTCTAGTAACACGTTGTACAAGGTCTCTCCAGTATATTCCATCTTATAAATAGTTTCATTAAACTCACACTTATCCAAGAACTCGCGAGCCTGAACCATATGATTATTAAACCTAATTTTATGATTTGCTGATATGATAGTGTCACAAGACGGAACGTTCCTAGCAAACGCGTGCTTCTCGATCATAACCACGTAGTTTTCAATACTGGTTGTTTCGGTTATCCCTTCAATCTTGTGTGCGTTAATTGTATGTTTCTCAGGATCAATCTTGTCGATATCTATCTCGCCCTGATCCGTGCATACGGGCGTACCCGCTGGGAAACAGATGCTGCTGGGTAGGGTAATTCTCACAGTTCGGGTCACTTCGGTCGATGCATTTCCCGCAGCATCACTTACATTGTAAGTAACTGTGTAATCACCTACGGTGTTTACATTAACAGGGTTGACTGTTGTAATATCACTTGTTATATCACCATCTGTATTATCAACAGCGGTTGCACCATCATCTGCATAGACTGTTCCTAATTCTAAAGAAATTATTGCATCACCAATTAATGTAATTACTGGCGCAATTGTATCAACTACATTCACAGTTCGGGTCACTTCGGTCGCTGCATTTCCCGCAGCATCACTTACATTATAAGTAACCATGTAATCACCTACGGTGTTTACATCAACAGGGTTGACTATAACAATCGAACTTGTCAAATCCACATTCAAATGATCCGATGCACTAGCACCTGCATCTGTATATGTATCCCCCTTTTCATGTGTGACAGTAGCATTTCCAACTAAAGTAATCACTGGTGCAATTGTATCAACTACATTCACAGTTCGGGTCACTTCGGTCGCTGCATTTCCCGCAGCATCACTTACATTATAAGTAACTGTGTAAACACCTACGGTGTTTACATCAACAGAGTTGACTATAACAATCGAACTTGTTATATCACCATCTGTATTATCAACAGCGCTTGCACCCTCATCTGTATATGTATCCCCCTTTTCATGTGTGACAGTAGCATTTCCAACTAAAGTAATCACTGGCGCAATTGTATCAACTACATTCACATTTCGGGTCACTTCGGTCGCTACATTTCCCGCAGCATCACTTACATTATAAGTAACTGTGTAATCACCTACGGTGTTTACATCAACAGGGTTGACTATAACAATCGAAATTGTTATATCACCATCTGTATTATCAACAGCGGTTGCACCATCATCTGTATAGACTGTTCCTAAATCTAAAGAAATTATTGCATCACCAATTAATGTAATAACAGGTTTGTTAAACTCATTAAATGTTGGTGTAGGAACTGTGAATCCGTAAGTACCGTTTGTTATTCCTGAGTTGAAGAACATAATGTTTAGGGATGTCCCATCTAGTACAGTCCAGTTATTGATATTTTGGTTGAATGCAGACGCATTCTGAAACATGTCTGCCATAGTAGTCACATTCGAGGTGTCCCATGACCCGATGTCTTGGTTGAATGCAGACGCATTCTGAAACATCCAATTCATATCCGTGACGGACGATGTGTCCCATGCAGTATATGCACTACCACCGCCTACAGGAGTAACCTGTTTTGTCCCGATATCTTGATTAAAAGCTCTCGTGCCCTGGAACATATACATCATTAGTGTCACCTTCGAAGTGTCCCATTTCTCGATGTCTTGGTTGAACGCCCAAGCATATGCAAACATTGACCGCATAGTGGTCACATTCGAGGTGTCCCATGACCCGATGTATTGGTTGAACGCCCTTGCCCACATGAACATTTTACTCATATTCGTCACGGCTGTGGTGTTCCATGCAGTATAAGTTGAACCATTCATATTTGTATTTGGTTTTGACCCGATGTCTTTGTTGAACGCGAACGCACCATGGAACATGTAATCCATGTCCGTCACCTTTGCGGTGTCCCATGACCCGATGTCTTGGTCGAACGCGGTCGCATTATAGAACATCCCAGACATATCCGTGACATTTGCGGTGTCCCATGACCCGATGTCTTGGTCGAACGCGTACACCCCTTCGTAGATGGAATGCCCGAACATGTAAGACATATTCGTCACGGCTGCGGTGTTCCAGGACCCGATGTCTTGGTTGAACGCGGACGCATCGTAGAACATGTAAGACATAATCGTCACGGCTGCGGTGTTCCATGCAGTATAAGTTGAACCATTCATATTTGTATTTGGTTTTGGGCTGATGTCTTGGTCGAACGCCTCTGCGTCATAGAACATGCTATTCATATTCGTCACGGCTGCGGTGTCCCAAACGCCGATGTCTTGGTTGAAGGCTACAGCATCTTTGAACATAGTGTCCATATTATTGACTTTAGATACGTTCCAACTGCCTATCGGTTGGTTAAAGGCTTGAGCAGTCATGAACATACCTTTCATATTGGTCGCTGAAGAGACGACCCAATCACTAATATCTTGGTTAAATACTTGAGCATTATAAAACACCCATTTCATATTGGTAACAGAAGAGACATTCCAATTGCCTATCGGTTGGTTAAATGCTAAAGCAGTTTGGAACATACTCTCCATATTATTGACTTTAGATACGTTCCAACTGCCTATCGGTTGGTTAAAGGCATAAGCACCGTTGAACATGTTCTTCATATTCGTCACGGCTGCGGTGTTCCACGAGCCGATGTTATCGTTAAAGGTTGTCTTATTATGGAATAAATAGGACATATCTGTAATTTGGGACGTGTCCCATGTATTGATGTCTCCATAATTTGAGACAGCATTAGCGTTATTATTTATCCATAAGTCTACTGCAGTTTGTAACTCGCTCTTGGTCTGAGGTTGAAATGGGGCAACTGTTACAGTTCGAGTAACTTGTGTTGCTGCATTTTCCGCAGCATCACTTACATTGTAAGTAACTGTGTAAACACCTACGGTGTTTACATCAACGGGGTTATCTATTAGAATATTATATGTTATATCGTAGTCTGTATTATCATTCGCGACTGCACCCTCATCACTATAGGATGTTCCTAATATTACAGAAATGCTTGCTGACCCATTTAATGTAATAACAGGAGGTGTTGCATCACTTGTGATATTCACAGTTCGGGTCACTTCGTTCGCTGCATTTCCTGCAGCATCACTTACATTGTAAGTAACTGTGTAGTCACCTACGGTGTTTACATCAACGGGGTTACCTATTACAATATTATTTGTTATATCACCATCTGTATTATCAACAGCGGTTGCACCCTCATCAATATAGGCTGTTCCTAATTCTAAAGAAATGATTGCATCACCAATTAATGTAATAACAGGAAGTGTTGTATCACTGGTGATATTCACAGTTCGGGTCACTTGGTTCGCTGCATTTTCCGCAGCATCACTTACATTGTAAGTAACTGTGTAAACACCTACGGTGTTTACATCAACGGGGTTGACTATAACAATCGAACTTGTTATATCACCATCTGTATTATCAGCAGCGGTTGCACCATCATCTGTATAGGCTGTTCCTAATTCTAAAGAAATGGTTGCTGACCCATTTAATGTAATAACAGGAGGTGTTGCATCACTTGTGATATTCACAGTTCGAGTAACTTGTGTTGCTGCATTTCCCGCAACATCACTTACATTATAAGTAACTGTGTAGTCACCTACGGTGTTTACATCAACGGGGTTATCTATTACAATATTATTTGTTATATCACCATTTGTATTATCAACAGCGTTTGCACCCTCATCTGTATAGGCTGTTCCTAATTCTAAAGAAATGGTTGCTGACCCATTTAATGTAATAACAGGAGGTGTTGCATCAAACACTTGACCAAACTGACTAGCAGTTGGTGTAGGAACTGTGAATCCGTAAGTGCCGTCTATTATTCCCGAATTTAAAAACATATTAGTGAGGGTTGGAACAGGATCCGTATTCAGGACCCAGTAATTGATATTTTGGTTGAACGCGGACGCGCCATAGAACATGTCAGTCATATTCGTCACGGCTGTGGTGTCCCAGTTCCCGATGTCTTGGTCGAACGCGCGCGCATTCTGAAACATGTAAGACATATTCGTCACGGCTGAGGTGTCCCACGTTCCGATGTCTTGGTTGAAGTGCTTCGTGACCACGAACATGCTACTCATATTCGTCACGGCTGCGGTGTCCCATGACCCGATGGGTTGGTTAAACATGGTCGCAGTCTGAAACATGTAAGACATATCCGTCACGGCTGCGGTGTTCCATGACCCGATGGGTTGGTTGAACGCGAATGCGTGATAGAACATGGCGTTCATCTTCGTCACGGCTGCGGTGTCCCATGTTCCGATGGGTTGGTTGAACGCCTCTGCGCCATAGAACATGTCAGTCATATTCGTCACGGCTGAGGTGTCCCACGTTCCGATGTCTTGGTTGAAGTGCTTCGCGAGCCCGAACATGCTAGTCATATCCGTCACGGCTGCGGTGTTCCATGCCCCGATGGGTTGGTTAAACATGGTCGCAGTCTGAAACATGTAAGACATATCCGTCACGGCTGCGGTGTTCCATGCCCCGATGTCTTGGTCGAACACGGACGCGGTATGGAACATGTAAGACATATTCGTCACGGCTGAGGTGTTCCACGACCCGATGTTATCGTTAAAGGTTATCTTATTATGGAATAAATAGGACATATCTGTAATTTGGGACGTGTCCCATGTATTGATGTCTCCATAATTTGAGACAGCATTACCGTTATTATCTATCCATAAGTCTAC
>Ga0206129_10001189_pt1 | contig 35916 bp, 31 predicted proteins | sample Helgoland_Spring_8_FD_148616 | JGI IMG/M metagenome (GOLD analysis project Ga0206129, IMG submission 148616) | Pelagic subsurface seawater microbial communities from Kabeltonne, Helgoland, North Sea - Helgoland_Spring_Bloom_20160502_2 | ecosystem: Environmental > Aquatic > Marine > Epipelagic ...
CGCCGCTGCACCCGCCGCTGCACCCGCCGCTGCACCCGCCGCTGCACCCGCCGCTGTACTCCTTACCCAGACTCCGCCAGCTATTACCCAAGCTCAGTCAGAGCGCCCGTTGTCTGCACCAGACAACACCCAGCGCCCAGCAGCTGTACCCCATGTTTCCGCGTCCGTTTATTCTACATCAACGCCTCGTGTCTCCGCGGCAGCCGCCACCTCTGCCCCGCAGTCCTCAATACAACCCTCAACTCCCCTCTTGAAACAACCAGGTCAATTGACCCCCCCCACACAAAATCTTGGGTCATTGCCGTCCTCTACATCATACCCGTCTCCTATTGATAATCGTCTGCGGTCTTCTGGCCGCATACTACGAAGGCGGCCTCTGCGATACTACTCGCCGCAGCGACAAAAACTACAGCAACTTCTGAGATTCTCTGGTCGCCCCCCGAAAAGGAAACTTCTGAGATTCTCTGGCCGGACTTCTGCCGTTCCTCTACTACTCGCAAATCATCGCATGTCATCGTCGCCGGTCTCTCAGTATGCGGCAACATAATCCGAGGCGCATACTGAGAGACCGTATCCTTTCATTTTCGAGTGATCGATATCAGCGAAGTCGTCAGGTGAGTGTTAATTATCAGGTTTTACATTGTTAAAGGTACAGTATGCTACTGAAACTGGAACACCAAGAAAGTGTGGAGATGTGCACGGCTGACAACCGTTTTATGCACGTCAAGTGTACAAAATGGTATCACGGTACGCCTGTCCTGGATCTGCTCCCCCGCTTGCGTTACTTGCTTCGCGTGGATCCTGTAGAACCCCACGAATTTTGTGCCACATCTTTGTTTTTTTCTTATGGGGTACTCATATTGCCTAACGAGTGTGAAGATGGACTTATTCGATCGGTGATAGCCATGAACATGGGGGACAAATTAGTGCGAGTGTACACAAATATGGAAATGTGTCAGGACCAACCACACCCATGTTCTCCAGGACAATCCCAAGGATCATCGCGGAGTGAAAGTCCCGAACAGAAAAAATGCCCAGCCGCTGCCAGCGCAGATCCGTTCGGCGAGTGTTCTGCGGCAGGAGAAGAAAGAAGCGACGATCATATGACGTTAGTCGAAGAGTATTCTCCTGTCGGGTCAATATCTCTTTCAGCTGTGCTGCCGCCTACTCAACTATCTCCTCGCAACGCGAGGACAAGGTTCCCGACAGAGTTTGTGCAAGCCCACTCCTGACGCGAACTGCTGATTTTGGACTCCGGACTATTCGGAGCTCTCTTCTATGTGGTGAATGTAAATGCCCTATAGAAGCTCGTTCATTAAGTCGCTGATCTGCATATATGATTTGGGGCGTCACCTCCATTTCTTCCCTGAGCGTTCGCAAACCAGCATCAAATCTACGCATGGGATCCATGATTACATCCCCTCCGACTAACGCAACAACAGGCGGCAGGATCTCTTGTAACCCCCTCAAGTCGCTCACGAAGAGCGTCCCCGAATCTATACGGCGCGCTACATCTGCAGCACCTCCCTGGATAGATTGGGGTTCACTTGGTTGCTTGCGATGGGTTCGCATGTTCTGAGAACCAGTATAGCTCGCATGCGCGTCGAAGTAATTGCTGCAATTGGAGCCAGAACGTTCGTTTTGCGTGCGTTCAGGCGCTCGCTTGGGGCATCTTGCGCTCACATCCATGAAAGTGACACTATCAGAACCTCCGCCAATCGCTGGATGCTCTTCTACACTCTGTTGAGCCAAATCTACACTGGCCGCCAGGGCAGCGCTAGCGGTACGCTCGTTTGTGATCTGAGCATGGTAGAGGTGCTCAGTCCCTGTATTTGCCATTCTCCCGGACACATATGTTGCGCCGGGTACTCTGTCCCCGGTTGCAGTTGTGTCACAGAAATAGTTCGAGCCGTACGCCCTGGTGTTCTCTGGTTGCGTTTTTTGCTCTCTCGTGGAGATTGGAGCATACGCCGCATTGCTTGTTTGGTCGCTACTCGCGCCCATCAAACCTTGTTGATTAATGATTTCTTCCCTGTTCTCTTTAGCAGAAACGTGAGGTGCGGAGCCCACGTGCGGAATATTACACCTCGCACTGCTAACCCCCTCTTGTACCTCGGCGCTGCGAAAGAGCAATTTCGCCTGCTCCGCGGTTTGTGCGGTAGCTGAGCTATCCAACTGCAGTGCTCCTTCACGAGCACGCGATACCTGGGAGCCGCGATTGCGCGGAATGGCTCGCTCCGCGGTTTGTGCTGTAGCGGAGCTATCCAACTGCAGTGCTCCTTCCCGAGTACGCGATACCTGGGAGCCGCGATTGTGCGGAATGTCTCGCTCAGCGGTTTGTGCTGTAGCGGAGCTATCCAACTGCAGTGCTCCTTCCCGAGTACGCGATACCTGGGAGCCGCGATTGTGCGGAATGTTTCGCTCAGCGGTTTGTGCGGTAGCGGAGCTATCCAACTGCAGTGCTCCTTCACGAGTACGCGATACTTGGGAACCGCGATTGTGTGGAATGTCTCGCTCAGCGGTTTGTGCGGTAGCGGAGCTATCCAACTGCAGTGCTCCTTCACGAGTACGCGATACCTGGGAACCGCGATTGTGTGGAATGTCTCGCTCAGCGGTTTGTGCTGTAGCGGAGCTATCCAACTGCAGTGCTCCTTCACGAGTACGCGATACCTGGGAACCGCGATTGTGTGGAATGGCTTGCTCCGCGGTTTGTACTGATGCAAGTTCAGGAAAATGGGGGGCGTTATCGCGACTCGTTGGCCAAAACGCATGTTTTGAGCCCGGATGGGCCGTGTGGCCGAATGCAGGCAACGCTGGTGCCGTTGATACCATTGAAACATTAGACGCTGTAGCTCTGTCCGTGTTTAGCCACTCGGGCTTATTGATGTGTCTTCTAGATGCATTTACGAGCGGTTCGGACGTGCACCACGGTCGCGCATTGCGGGGTACAGTTGGTACTGGTGTTTCTTTGGTATCACTAGGACGATGAGCGGAAACACACGAAAATGATGCATTAAGCGGAGCATCAGTGCGGTGATGAGGAACGGCAAGACCACGGCTGAGTGCTGCACTGTCAAGAGCACTGGTTCGAGTATCTGCACGGCTTACCGGTATCTGAGGCAAGCTTGTGGACGCCTGCTGCTCCAAGCGACCACCGTATGTTTCGCGAGTTTCACTCGCTACGCGGAAACCCGGGGCTACCGCCAGTGTAGGCGCTTCCCTCGATGCAGTTGTTCCGCGCCCCCCCTCATTTACCACGAGCGACCCCGTCACAAAGCTAGGAAGCTCGTGGGCAGCTGCACGTCCATCGCTGTTGCCTGGCACAGAATCAGAATTGTTTTGCGATGATTCTCCAACAGCAAGGACTGCCCCCTGCACTTGCTTTGAGACGTCTGCTCGAGTAGAGATGCGTTCATTCCAAGTATGACCTTTGAGCGTGCTCAGAACACTGTCCGGACTTGCACACATGACCGCACTACCAACATCAGTGTTTACTGCAGTACGCCCTCGGTCATGTGGTCTAGAGTCGGGTTGAGAGAGAGATACAAGCTGGGTCGATTGTGCGCTCGCTCCATAGAGCTGCGAGGCGCACAAATTGAATTTTGCACTTTGTCCTTCCAAGTTTCGATTGGTATCCTCGACGCGAACATTGGCCATTAAACTACCAGGCTCTGTGTGAGTCGTACAACCAGCCGGACCCTCTCTTCCTCCCAAAGCATCTTGACTTAAGCGCTGCGCTGCTCGAGGCTGAGCAGTAGATGACGGTCGAGCAGTTGCATTTGGTATCCAGCTCTTGTTGTCTAGCTCTTGTGTGGTAGGCATGAACGGTTGTATTCGCAGTCGATTGGAATAGCCGTCAAAGCCAAATGGATTGCGTGTTTGCATTAATTCTGTCGGGGCCAATTCATTTCTGTTGAAATACAGATCTCTCTCGCTTCTCTCAGCCCGTTCCATCTGGACATCTGCTCCGATGCGATGGGACGCAGCCGGGACAATTGCACCTGCATCTCCGGGCTGCAGGGGGTCTTCCTGTTCTTTCTTGCGGCGACTGCTTGATGGCACGTTGCCTTCAGCTGCTAGGAGGCGTAATTGCGAGCCTTTGCGCTCACGAACAGTGTCCCCTGCGATTCGATCAGGAGGCGGCGGAGCATCTTCAAAACACGCCGCTACTTCTCCTGTGTATGTGTTAATTAAGGACCCTGTAGCTATCATGTCTTGTGAGCGATCAAAGGGAGTCAAAAACATGTCTGCTTCATAGCTGGCGCTCGTATTGCTAGGGGCTGTGCAGGGCAAGCCAGCCGCCACCTGCTGTGGTACTCTAGGGTGCACTGCATCCGTTGCTAGTTGACGCCTCGCTCCAGATATTTCATAGTTTTCGGGTGGCACTATCCAGCAACCTAAAGAAGCTGGTTCTTGGCTGTTGGGGGGGGGGTGTCTCGCTTCTCCAGTTCCCGATTCCTGCATGGGAGAACCATATACTCGTGGAGCATGATCTTGGGACTCCAATTTAAAATTGTTTCTTTGATTTTGAGCGTCCACATGCAGAGATCCATCTATTGCGCGTTGGAGGGTATATTTTTCCGCATCATAAGGAACTGCAGGATCTTCTCCGATGAGATGAGCAATTACTGCTCGCATATTTCTTAACAGTCCAACGTGCTCACTCGTGTTTTGAGCGCACATTGGACGCAAACCTCATACATACTCGTTCTGCTGCGGACTGGTGCCGTGCGATAGTTGTGGATTTGCGGCGGGCGAATATCCTTTGGAGAGAGAATCCTGTATCTCAATGACATACCACCATACTACCACCGCGATAATTGTGATACAGAGCAACGATATGGTAGTGTTCGTGTCCATAGACAGCAATTTAAATGAGGGAAGAGCATTAACTCTTGCCCGCAGTTGGTGTAGTATTACAAATGCAAGTGGCGTTGCAGGATTCAACAACCTCTGCACTCACGACGGTTGCTCTCCTTTACATTAAATAATAAAGTAATGACCGAAACAAACGAAAGCGCACCTACTACAAAGAATCAAGGAGGCAGTTTTGGTGATTTTCAAGAAAATGTAGGAACAATTAGCGCTAGAATCAACGAAGTTGTTGCATGGATTGCATTTATAATATGCAGCATCATCAGCACTGTCATGTTTGTAGGAGCCTATCAAGAAGACCCTAATGATGCTCACCAGAATAGAACAACCGACATGCTTGTGGCTCTTATACCGCTAGGATTCGGTCTCTTAATTGTGATAGGCGCACACTCGTGGCGCAAAGTTGTCAGTCACAACAGGGGGGCTGCGCAGTTTGCTGGTCTTTTGGCTGAAGGTGACATGCTGAGCAACCTAATACACTGACCTTCGAACAATTTGTTCGATAATACCGACTTCAACAGTCCGGGAATGGGAACAACAACGGGTTTGGGTTTCAATTCCACACGGGGTTTGAGACAGCAAAATTCGTATGCTCTCTCTAGCGAGACGTCTATGTACGAACAGAAAGCAACCCAGCGACTTAAATGTTTTGCATGACGCGCACGTATCATCAAAAAAGTACCGATCCACAAAGCCTCGTACGGTATTGTGACGTGTTCATTGATGCCAAATCAAAAATCAAAGATGGAGATATAGTTTCGACTCTTAAACTCTTGAAACGTATAAGCGTGCTCGAATATTGCTTCCAGGCCTTCTTGTGTTTTGCAAAGAAGGCAAACCGTATCGTGGCACAGTGCAATACTGCCATGTTTTGCGAAATGTTGAGTTCTTCGTTGTGCGTAAAATCCCATGCGATGGGAAGGGAAGAGTAAAGTCGACTCGTATTAGTAGCTTCATTGATGCTTAGAGACTGTCTGAGTTTAAATCTGAGAAATACTGAATAGAAGAAACCGAAAGTACGAAACACAAGAATACATAGACTTTTAAGAGGAGAAGTGACCAATGCAGTCTGTCTCGACTCGAAACGCAATTGCTCGTGCGGTTCACCGTTATGAAACTCAAAACGGATACGAGACTGACAGGGAAGACGACGCAAACTTAGTGTTTCATACATTCTCGAGCGTAGATTTTACGTTCGCAAAACTGGATGCCAATGGAGTAAGAGTTACACTAGTACACGAAGCCTTCACCTCTCAGGTATGCTCCAGATGATTTTTGAGGATAGAAGGGAAGCAGAATGGCGGTAAGAAGGTACACGGTGTCATGGTGTGTCGGAGTTGTTATAGCGCAGATCGACATCCTTTGCATTGGCATCGCGATATCAATGCGGCGCGAAACATGGTTACTATCTACCAGCACTTAGCCAGTGAGCATTTGCGACCTACTTGTTTCACCTTGTCTGATTGTTGGGAGGAAACTCGTGTTTCGACACTTGCACACCTGCGGGTAGGCTTTTTTAATAGCTGGCTCTCACATGGCAGCGCTGTTGTCATGCTCTCGGGAGTTGTAGCGGCCTTGCTGCGGGTTGTCCTTTTTCAGAAAGCCTGTTATTATAGAGCCAAGGATAAACCTGAGTCAGTCGATAAAATAAAATGCGCCGAACGACAGCTCATGATCATTGGCTCTCTACTAGTAGCCGATTAAAGAGCATTACATTTTCTGGGGCTTCAGATGAAACCTCTGACTTCGTTGCTGCATGCGCGTAAGACGAGCTTTTGTTGCGGCTTGTTTTGAATGACGGGGTCTTTGGACCTGAGGTGGTATTTCTCCTCTTGAAGTACGTTCTCCATAACTTTGTATTATGGTACGTATTCTATGTTGAAGTAGTCGCATGTTCCGTATGTACATTTCTCGGCAAGACTCGAATTCTGGTGCTTCGAATAATGTTGTCAGCATATCGATGCGCGTCTCTAGAGGTATCAGAAGATAGTAGGCCATATCATGATCGTAAGTTGTAAAATCCTCAGGTTTGTTCGAGTGCCAAGCTTGCACGTGAGCATACTTATCTAGTCCTAATTCCTTTCTTTTTCGCACTGTGCTTTCTGTGCCACATTCGGAACTAAACGGTATATTCATGTCTAAAAACATATCGACAGTAGTTGCCGTGAATAATGATCTACTCACACAGTTGCAAAGATCATACAATGGAATATTAGGTTGTACTTCTGAACCATTCTCATCAGTGAATTGCTGCCATGTGTGAGCAAATATTTTGGAACCCATCGATTTGGCGCCATATCCGTCACCTCTAGAAGTTGAACTCAATAGTTCAAATAGCCCAAAAGCCCAACGTGAATAAGTGTTGTCGTGGCCAATATCAAAACATTCAAAAAGTATACACGAGTCTTCATCCTTAGGGCATTTGCGCTTTGCAGCTGTCATCATCTTACTACACAGCTCATACAGATCTTTGAAAATGTCTTTCACTCTAATTGTGTGTGGAAGATGTTCTATAATTTCGTACGCCTCTCCATCATATAAGTATTGCATGTCTACACAACACTTAAAAAGCAAGGATACGCACATGAAATCGATTCCTACAGAAGCAATAGCTAGCAAAGTTCGCCGTTTGAACAACATGTATAAGTCCAGTATGTCACAGACAACATCCAAATTGTGATCTGTATTCCATTCCTCCTTACAATCTCGATGGTGATACCCTAGAAACATCTTCTCGTCCATCGGCTTAATCTCATTGAGAAGCGATCTAACTGAACTTGGCATAGTGCCATTTATAATACAATAAAGATCAAGACTATTGTGTACGGAACGGCAAAAAACCTTATGACTGTCCATACCAATGTCGCAGACGCAACCCCAGCACTCAGAACAAGTTTGCGCCCTCTCCCGGACTTATCGATTCCGCTGCTCAGCGTCAGCGCTGGTTTGCATGGTGCCTTGCTGCTCTAGAAAGAGAACTCTCGCCGTTTCCACGTTCCATTGCATTCTCATATGATTTGGGTTGTGGCTTGCCAGAGGCTCATGGAAAGTGCACAAGGAAATGATTTGCACATTTGCTGCAAATCACCCGGAAGTAGACGCGATGAATTGTAAGTGGAAGAGAGTATCATCAGCTGCAAAAGTTCTTCCTATTGACTACATCTGAATGACAAATGGCTACAGAGAGCAAGCGCCACTGCACGAATATAGAGCATACATGCGTTGACACATCCGGACTACCTTTGTGCCGTAATACGTAAAACTAGTGATGCACGCGGATTTGTTGTCCTCTTTGTCCATTTTTAGTAGTTGTTTAAAATGGCGAGCGATGAAGACCACGCACTTGATCCTATTCCTTTAGTAGTTGACAACGGTAGCGGAAAGTACGAATGCCATGCGGAAGGCCTTCACTTTTTGCGCAGCTGCTCTATGCCACTAGCAGTCATTGTGGTAGCTGGGAGATATCGCACAGGAAAATCATTTTTATTGAATAGGGGGATACTCCAATTGCCAGTGGACAGAGGATTCACAACAGGGAGCACGGTAAATGCATGCACAAAAGGACTCTGGGCCTATCCTAAAATCGTGCGCTTGTCCGGCACCTCTACGCAAGCTCTCATACTGGATAGTGAGGGCACTGGAAGCTCCGAAGGTACCCCAGCTCACGATGCGAAGCTCATAAGTATTGCTTTGGCCTTGGCGTCTGTGTTTGTTTTTAATAGCGTGGGGGCACTTGACGAAGCATGCTTCTCAGAGGTAGGCGTAATTGCGCACGCCGCACAAATGTTGCAGCGTCAATCGCATGACGTGTGGCAGACGCCGGATTTGGTATGGGTACTTCGTGACTTTTCGCTCCTGCTCCAAAATCCGGAGGGAGTGACAATTTCGCCCAACGCATACCTAGAACAGTGTCTTTCCGAAAAGGGCAAGGGGGAAGCTCGTGAGTTACTGCGAACATATTTCGAGAAACGCAGCCTGTTCACTCTTGTACGTCCCGTCGCAGACGAGGAGAATTTACGCAGGTTGAATTCCCTCAACAACGAGGCGCTGCGCCCTGAATTTGTACAGGAGTTGACAAAATTTCACATGCACCTCTGTACCGAAGCGCGCGTCAAAACCTTAGGCGGACATGCCGCAACCGGCAGCGTGTTGGCGCATCTTTGCCTGGGGGCCATTCAAGCAGTGAATGATGGGAGTTGTCCTTGCGTAAGTGACAGTCTGACATTTCTGTTAGAATTGGACTTAGGTACAGCGCTCAAAGCTGTTGCTATTGAAGTTCGCCGCGAAGCTCAAAACTACAGTCGTCGCTTACCGTGCCCGCCAGACTCCATCAAGCTCAGACGACCTTCTTTACCAGATTCTCTCGTGGGAAACTCCGTATGGAGCGAGCGATTCTTCCTGGAAGTTGAGAATATGTGCGAGAATGAAGAAGATGCTCTTGCTATTCAAAATACTGCGGAGCAAGCACGATGGGTGCGAGACTTTATTGAAAGTGCTAAAAAATCTCGCAACCCCTTATGTGCTTTTGAATGTTTTATGCGGACCGCGCATGAAACAGTCGGTGTGCGGTGTGCGCATGATTCCTGTCTCTTAATGTATGAGACATGCGTAGAATGCGAAAGGCGCTGTTCGGCGAATTTAATAGGCGAGATGGAAGCCATACAAGCGTCGGAAGCAGCGCAGTGTGAACTCACCCAAAAATACGCGGAGGAAAACGACGAGATTCGCGTAGAGTTGAACGCTTCCCTGATGACAGTGGTTTCTCCTCCTGCAGATCTAAGTGAAATGCTCGAGGCTGAAAGAAAAAACTCAGATGGCTTGCTTTATGAGTTGGGCAATTCACAGAGTGAGCTAGAAAAAACGAAAAGGTTATGTGAGAGTATCTCGTGCGACCTGGCCGTGGTGCTGGAAGAGAGAGACAAGAGACGACTTGAGAGTGCAGAGTCAGGTGATAGAACCACAAACAATTGCACTCAAGAGATAACAGAGCTAAAGTCTAGCAATGCTGCGCTTTGTGAGTCGCTCAAGATACAAGAAGAAACCGAAAAACTCCGCTTCACTGAAATGCAGCAAGACATGATGCAGATATTGGAGGACGCCAAAGGCAAGTTTGCAGGCCGTCATGAAACAGATATGGCCCGCGTTGCGAGTGAAGAAATGGAAGTGTCGACGCTCAAGTGTCGCGAAAAAATGCTTTCATCTGAAGAGAAGAAAGAAAGAGAGGCAGCACAGGAGCTGCGCACTCAACTAGCAAGAGCCGAGAAGGAACATTCTGGAGCAATCCTACAACTGAAGCGCAGACATACAGAACAGTATGCTGAGAAATCTGCCACGATGCGCGAGAATCACGAACACTCTCTGCTCGAACTTCAAAAAGCCAGAGAGAAGGTAGTGGAAAGTGAACGAACGAGAGTTCGTTTGGAAATTGAAAGTCAGGTTAACAAACGCGCCTGCGAATCGCACAAAGACGACTTGAAACACCTCGCAAAAACACGACGTTGCGCAGAAGACCTCAGGGAGCGCTTGGTTGATCGTGAAGCTTCTGCTCGGACATCTTCTACTCTACTGGAAGAAAGTAGAAGACAAATCCTCGAACTGGAGGATGTCCATCATAAAACAGAAGCAGCGCATGGCGCAGAGATAAGGAAAAAAGAGTACAAAGTTGCAATGCTTGAGTTCCAGCTGCAGGCTCTAGCAGGGGGCGCAAAGTGAGCACGCGCGTTGCATCAATTCGACTGTGTCATCTCCCTGTTAAGAGGTCGTCTGAAAATGTGTCTGAAAAGTCAAGAAGGGTCTTGTAGTCGAAATGCAAATTCAGCTCAAGAATGAACTCATGCACGCAATATGCGCTTTCGATGCTAAAAGGTCGAACTGGCCAAATCTAGGACGTAAGCGGAAACTGACAACGGCAGATATGTTAGATCGCATCGTCTTCGTTTGCAGGACGGGGTGCCAATAGAGTCAACTCCCTGTAAACGGCGCTTCCTATAAGACCGTCTACCATTACTTCGCTATGTGGTCCAAAGCAAGGATATTGAAGACGTGTTTTACTCATGCGCAAGTGGAGCATCCAGGAATGATGAGGACCCCTTGGTCATCGATACGAGCTACGCCAAAAACGTTCACGGTTTTGACGTACTCGGCAGAAATCCGACCGATCGTGGCCGTAAAGCTTCCAAGATCTCGTTGCTCACAAATTCTAGAGGTACTCCCCTCTGCGATGTCTTGCACGGAGCTAACAAGAGCGACGTTCTGACTCTCAAACATACGCTGGAAACATTCCAGCGCAAAGTGATTCATGGCGGGAAATATACGGAATTACTTGCGTGCAAAGGTTACGACGCTTCGCACTGTCGCAGCGTCTGCCAGCAGCACGGCTTGATAGCTAGCATAGCTAGCATTCCCAGACGCCGCACACAAGATGTATATGGAGGAAGATACGTTGTAGAACAGACTTTTGGACTTCTGGTTCAATTTCGTAGAATTCGTGTTCGATACACTTTTTGGCTCTCTCCGCTATTGTAGTTTGCAGATTCTAGCAATTTGCACTTCCACAGAGAACGCAGGCGAAGCCCTGCCATTTTTGTATATCACAGTCGCATATGTCCAGGGAGCAGCTCGCGAGTGCCCCCCCCCCTCACGCGGCCGTATTATTTGTTGGCGATGGCAGATGCCGATGGCAGATGCCGAAGGCAAGGAAGCACAAGAGCGTCGAAGGATTAGATGCCGAAGAGACATACAGAGACATCTCAATCAAAGTTAAGCTAGGCTGTTGAGACCTTCTCCTGACCTACGTGCCGCGATCGGAGATGCGACCAGAGGGGTGCAATACAGCGTGGCTAGAGGCTTACTCCTCGCCAAGCACACTCTCATCCGTGAGCTGGCCTCCGGGAGATTTCCGGATATAACGACTCAGACCTGGTGGCTACACTGTATCAAGATATTGGGGAGTCAAACTCCCGCGGAGCACCGCGGGAGTTTGACTCTAGGGTGCAAGAGGCCTACGAAACGCTCAAAGTTCGCCCTGGGATGAGTCAGGTGTCTATGCATCACAATGTGCCTATGCATTTCAATGCGCCTATGCATCTCAGTGTGCCTATGCATCTCAGGTGTGCATACGATAAACCCAATAGTCGTAGTTCTAATGGCGAATACCTGGACGCGCGTGGCGCAGAGCTTCCATAACTTACTCCGTAAGGCCTTTCAGCAAGAGCTCTCGATCTTCGCGACAGACGTACGCAAACTCACCTTCAAGGAGCGAAGCTGCGCTCGCGAGTGCGCCATGCGGCACTCTTTGCGGACGGGAGAAACGTCTTGGGACCCAGCAGTCCAAGATGACTCGGGAAGCCACTTGGAGTGTGTCTATCGACCTTGGACAGATAAATATGGAAGTGTGAAGGATTCGCAGCAGATAAAAAAAGGAGGACTGCTCGGAGCTCCGCGCATGAAAGTCAGAGTGCCCGGAAAGCTCCTGCCAGCTACCGGGCTATGCAACTTCTAAACTGCTTCGACTAGCAGAGTGTACGCCTACGAGGAAAGAACTGGATAATCTGCGATGGTTGCGGTACCTCTCCCATGCGCTGCCACTACTGGACGCCGGATGCCTCGCTCTGAGAAACCATGCATCCGCAGACTGCGATTTGGTAATTACACGAGGCAAGAACGATCGCTGGACTTATTGTGTCAACGCTTGATGAAATTGGATGGAGCGCTCGACTACATCAGCTGCTTTCAACCGTGCACGGGGCAAGAGTTACACTGATACACGAAGCCTTCACCTCTCAGGTATGCTCCAGATGCTTTTTGAAAATGGAAGGGAAGCAGATTGGCGGTAAGATGGCATTGGCGGTAAGAAGGCACACAGCGTCATCGTGTGTCGGACTTGTTATAGCGCAGGTCGACATCCTTTGCATTGGCATCGCGATATCAATGCGGCGCGAAACATGGTTGCCATAGCGTTTGCGACCTACTTGTTTCACATTGTCTGATTGACGGGTGAGAACTTGTGTTTCGACACTTGCACACCTGAGGGTAGGCTTTTTTTAATAGCTGGCTCTCACATGGCAGCGCTGTTGTCATGCTCCCGGGCGTGTGAAGCGGCCCTGTTGCTGTCTGTCCTTTTTCAGACAGCCTGTTACTGGTCAAAGCTTTCTTTTCTGTGGAAAGAGATAGCCACAGAAAGGAAAGCTTCGACCTCCAAATGTGAGTGGGAATCACGATGATCGACGCCATACCAGGGAGAGTGGTGTTGATGTACCTCTCTCCATTTATTGTGATCTTATATTTTGGCAACACATTACACTGCACATAGATGTATGAACAAAAAAACGAGCATTCTATGAGTAAGCAGCGTTGTCTTTGAATCTATAGCTTACAGATTCATGAGTTATATACGTCTCCATAAGTAGTCATAGTGGTTTGAGTGTGTTTCATAATTTGTTTTACTTCGAGTCCTGCGTGGCCTGCTTTTATTTTAAGCGCTTTTTATGTTTTTGTCGCGACTCTGTCCTCGTGTGGAGTCATTAAGCGGTGTAATGCTAACCGCGTTTATGTTTTTTTGCTGCGTCTCTGAGTCATGGTCGATGATATCGGTGTCATTTCCATTTCCACTTCGATTGCATTATGTTTCTTAGAAACTGATTCTCTCATATTGCGAAAATCGTCACATGTCTCGTTGCGATTACCGTTTCTGTGTGATATGTGCTTTATTGCTACACCTGCTGTTAAAGCTGCAAGACCCATCGCAGCGAATGTCACATAAGGCACCTTGCGCAGTTTACTACTCTTGAATTCCTTCGGAAGCTGTACTTTTTTGTGATTCATTGCAGTCTCTGCAGCCTCGTTCCACAATGCATTCGTTTTCTTTATGAGCTGTTCATCGTATGCTAGAGAGTGTCGAAGTAAATCTTCCTGTTGAAGAGCAATCTCATTAGTTTTCTGTAGAGTCCGCATACGTCTCCATGTGCGCCTGACCACGGTCTGGCATTCCTTCATAGCTGCTTTGCACTCATCTTCCTCGTGTTTTAAGCTTTTAATATGCGCAAGAGGAGACATTAACATGTTGGCGGCAGTCATGGAGTCCCTGTTAGGATTGGACAATACTTTCGCAAGCTGCCGAACTACTCTGCGAATTAAACTCTGCATTTCTTCGCGGATGTGCTTGTCATCGCCGTTGCGAATGCACATGGAAGCTGCAGTCTTCACTTGGAAAGCTATGCTTGCAGCAAGACGTAAAAACTCACTCTCTGGAGTGGCTGCACCTTGGCGAATGGAATCCCATTCAAAACGATTAGCGCGCATTTACACTGTCATTACATTTTGTATTTTCTCCCGGACAGAATCCATCCCTCCACACCTGCGCGCATAACACCTCCTATCCTTGCTTATTACATACTTTCCTTTGTCGAATATTTCCATGGCATAGTTATCATGTTATGCGGCTCTTGCAGCCTTTGACGATGGGGATTTCTTGGGAGATGTTTTCGACTTGGTCGGTTTCTGTGTGGCTTTTTTTCCGTCTGGCATAGAAGAGTGCACTGTCAGTTCAGACAGCAAGTTTTGCAAATCGGGTGTTGAAAAGGCTTCATCGTCTTTTGTCGTGGTCGCCGCTTCCATGCTTTGCACTAAATGTGCTAGCAGCTGGTCATAAAAGTCAGTGGCTGAGTTTCGGAATTTCTTAAGACTGACTAGTGAGACGTTAGCCATCTTCGCGCAGGCGTCCTCTTTCCCGACTTGGCAGCACACTTCACCAACTTTAAGAAACAAATATTTCTTAATTGCTCGTGTAGTACTTATTATTGCCGCCACAGGAAATACCGAGGGGTCGGAAGAATACGTCTCGATGAGTTTAGAAATTGCTTTATCCAACATGGTATCTATTTCGTCTGACATCTTTTTAAGAGAAGAACAGGGAAGCTGCTTTGCCGCCATCATTTGGAGTAGCTGTTCGGAGTGTTCCCACCATTCTTGTAGGTGAGTCAGCATTGTGTGCACCGAAGATTGCATAGGTGCTGTAGCAAAAAGTTGTTGTGTGTTCTTACCATCGCTCTTCATTGACGGCTGATAGTCATCAGCAGTGTCGTCGTCACTGTCGTCACTGCTGTCAGACCATTCTCCTAGCGACTGATCAGAAACATTATCATCGGAATCGTTTGGCGTACTGTCAAACAGTTCAGAGTGTCTTGCCATAGTTTATTCATACGTTCTATAAAATTTGTTAACCGTCCAGCGGTGCGAGTCTTCCTCATGCGTTTCAGAGTACAAAGAATCATGACAATTAAAGATAAGCAATATGTCGGACGACCCCCCCGACTACAACCCCAATCCGTCCGCCAGTGGCGGCGGTCAGACGACAATTAAGACAGTGGTGCAATCCAGTCTTTCTGTTGCTTCTTTGTCTCTTGGTCTTCTTGCGGCGTTGACTTTTGTGATCGGAATTGGCAGTAAATGTCGCCAGTCTATCACGGACAAGCGTGTGTCCAAGATGGGTCCGCTGGTAGTGTCTGTCTTTGTAGGTGCAGGAGCGCTTTTTACTTGGAGACTCCGTCAGAGTCTTATGAAAGGTATGAGCATCATAGACACCATGCCTGCCTTTTACTCTGGTTCTGCCACAGACGGTCACAGCGGAGCACCTCAGAAACCGCAAGACTTGGTAGCGTGGGAAAACTGGATTGCGGTCTGGTTAATCTGCTTTTGCGCCATTGTGTGGGGAGGGGTATATGTCCTAGACACATATGCAATACTTCCCCTCCGGGACAATTGTCAAAGGCCAACAAATGCTACCGGATTGATGAATGGACTCATGCAAATCAGAACCATCGTTTACTTCCTTTTGGTCATGGTGACATTTACTCCCCTTGCGCTCGCTTGGATGCAAAGAAGTAAGCTAAATGCAGATTTTATCAAGGCCGAGGAAGCGTATGATCAAGAAATGAATCCGCAAAAGTACGCAGTTGGCTCGGGGGCCACAGCGAGTGCAAAGGAAACCGATGATTTAAAAAAGGCAATCGAGAAACTCTTACCAACAGAAGGAGGATTTACCGCAGATAACGGCACTGCACTTTTCAATGCGTCGTACCGAGTTGCTGAGTTAGTGGGGTACGCTGGCCAACGCGGATACGCTCAGGCTTCTCCTGGACATGCACCCGCTGCTGGCAGCGACACGATGGCAGCACTTACATAAGTGTTAGATTACACTTTAGAACGGGTTATTGTTGCTTATTTTGTCCATCACGAACTGCTCCAGCGAGGGAGTGTCGCGCGGCTTTGCACCATAGTCGAACAATGAATTGGGGAGTGACACCCAAATAGTGGGAAAGGACGCTATGCCTAACTCCTTTACAATTGGATGATCTGATCTGATGTGAAGAATGTGCGCCGTTTTGATTTTGCTCGAGGCCTCTAGTGCTGGAGGGCAGTGGGGGCAACCTACCATATGGAATACCACTACTATAGCTCGTGTCATTTGTTATGTATGTTCAAAAATATGTATGCACTTCGATGTGTAGGAGATACAATTTAATCTGCGACTATCAAATGACCACCAACTATAACACGTATTGCACCAACTGGGGCTGCTTTCGTGGATACTACAGAGACGATATAGACAACGGCTGGCCTAGTTGGAGACCTGCCCCAAATCGATTCATGCCGCCGGTTTCTCAGATAGGTATTGGCTTGCCGCAAGAGGGTCCCATCGGTCAACTAAAAGCCCCTCCGCTTTGGCACTATACCGTCCCGCAAAATCAAGAGTCTATCATGAGTCTCTGTGGGTCCGCGGGTTGTGGACCCATCACGATCCCTGTTTCCTCTGCAACTTATCCAGGTATCGATAACCCAAACAGAGAGTGCGTTCCATGAGAGCTACTACCTACTACTCTTTATATGCGAGAATCGCTTTGCGGTACGTCGCTGTAGTTTTCAGGTACAGCGAACCGGTGCCCTCGAGTTCAACAGTGAGAGTATCGAAGGACACCGCAATAACGTTACGGGATAAAGTTGATATCGCTGTAATAGTAGTGGTGTGATCTGTGTAGACACCGACCTGTGTCAACACAGATAATGATGCTCTCGAGGCGATTTCATTCGGTAACGCTAGGCATTTCTGGAGGGTAGGCTATTCTTCATTCTCTGAGATGTCTAGTAAAATTCCGTGGAGTCTCTCGCGGAACTCTGGATCTGCACCGGTAGATTCCCACTCCTCGGTTAATTTTTTCACATTTACCGAATCATGTATTCCCAGCGCATTGAATACAGCTGCGTGGTCATTATCGTTGGCCGCCAGCATAGCCTTTAAGAGTGCACTGTCACTTTCAGTATTACTCTCCATTGCTTCCTTCACTCTTATACCTTCAGGTGTGAGCTTGTCTACATCGGAAGCCTGCACACTATGCGCGCCTGCGGGTGAATTTTGCTGATGGGCTTCCAGGAGCGGTATGCTATTTATTGCTTCCGCATTAAATTTGTGCTTGAGACTCAGCTCGCGTTTGATGTCGCGCCTTTCACGATGGAAATGAGTCGCTTGGACAATGTTAAGGATATATCGTCGTAGGTCATTGACGGACAGCATGAGAGCATAATAGGCAGCATTAGCATCGGCGTTGTTGCTGTTCCCATCGCCGACTTTGTGTGTCTCTGCCGCTTGCTGTACAATGTGGGTGAGATCGTTGAAGTGTTGGGTATATTTCGTGGAATCTGTCCACGACGCAGAAACCCCTGGCACGGGTCTCTGGAGACCTTTCCCGCTGATGATCATGGTTTGGAGTTGGGCTAGGGGAAAAGAGGGTCCTTTCACAACTGCAGCATAGTAATTGGTTTTGCTCGCTAATCTGGTAAAGTGCTCGAGAGACCGAATAGTCTTTTTCAATGCTTGATTCAAATCCTGCTGAGCGGTGGAGAACAAAGCTACAGCGGTTGCCTCTTCTTCGAGTGCAGGACGCTTCATAAGGTCGATGAAATGCTCTCCCAAAAGCATGTAAGCTATTAGCGCTTTGGTATATGTAGTAAAGGTAGATACCAAATTTTCTTTGTTAGAGGCCTGACCTACTTGCAACATTGTAGGGTCTGTGGCGGTTGGAACGGACGTTGGCACGGGCGACGGCAGCGCCAGTGGGTGTGCGCCGTGTGCGCCCTGGACGGCTTGAACGGCAGGGCCGCCAACCGTCACAAACGATCCAGGGAATTCCACCATAATTTCATGTCTGTGCCACTCCTTAGCAGCATCGTCGCTGCTACGATGCGTGACATCTTCCTCCGGTTTAAGTCTGGCTCGCAGATATTCTTGGGCTGAGACCCCCAAAGGTAGCGTTTTGTGGTCTCCCCAGTCTAGAATCGTCCCTTTAGTTGGGTACCCGAACCCATGTGGGCAGGTAATCATAATTTCTTGCACTGTCCAGTCCCCCGCGGGACTTTCTAGTACATCGTCTCCCGTTTTCCCGGTGTTGCACACATCTGCGCCCCCGTTCCATTTCAAACTCTGCGGATTTTGCGGATTGCCTTGGCCAAAGGTGTGCACCAAATATTCTCGGTATTTTTTAACGGCTTGACGGGAACTCGGCGAGTATTGATCAAAAGTGCCATATATTTGATGTTCCGGCACTCCAAGGCTCGTAACTAGAGACATTCCGAAAAACTTTAGAGGCTCTCTGATTTTTTGTTTGAGTACTCTAGGAAGCTGCTCTCTTTAAAAGCAATCTTTGGACCCAACAGAAAACTGCTACGGGCATTTCTCACACACGCGGTCATTGTTTGTGTGTACGCATGTGGTCTAATGAAAAGATGACTTGCCCGGCCCCCCCTTCGCCGAACGTACTGCACCCTGAAGAGATTTGCGAGACGTTTGATGAATTGTCTTCAGCGGTTTTGCGTAAGTTAGCAGCAGAAGCTCAGAATATAAGCGACACCGTATGCATAGAGGAGCGTACTATAACACTCGATTCCTGTCGGAAGACCGGACTGATCAAAGACATACCCGTTTCTCTCGATAATATTCGTTCTGAGGTAGAACTCCGTAGGTACAGTTTAGATGCGCTCAAAAAGCTGGCTCGCGCCGAAAATCTTCTGTTAGAGAAATCATTTTCTCGTGAACGCGTGGTTCAAGCGCTGGAGCAACTGCGCGTGTTGAGGCAGCCTGCAAGCACGTTGTCCACTCCGTAGAGCTCCACCGACCATGTCCAACACACTGCAAACTGCAGCAATCGTCGGTGCATTCCACTACAACCCATCGCGCCTTCATCCACGCCTTGTACGTCGTCTCCGTGAAATTGCGTCATACTTCGATGAATCCACCATCACCAGTATGCTTGTACCCGTTGCGAGCGCTTCTTTTGATGTTTCTCTACGACTTTTGGATTATTGCTGCACTAATTATGCGAAAAAGACGCGTGTAGTGATTTGCGAAGATGGCAGGGCAATTCATCTATTCTCTTTGTATAAAGATTGGTTGCGTCACTACAGAAGACGCTGCTTTGATCCCTTTCGCAGAAGAGAAAGAATTCGATTCGCCAATCCGTCCAACGCAACTGAATGGTTGGATACAACAGTTGCTCAACTGAATTTCTTACGCTGGGCTGACATATACAAAGTCATACCCTACGTCCGCCGTAACATGCACAAGATAGAGCAAGATATGATCTTCACGCTATCGGAATCCAAGAAAAGACGCGTTCAGAAGTCTGCGCCTGGCGCTCCTTTGGCCCGGGACGAGACGAGTATGTACTGTAAGCGGAAGAGAACGGAGCTTAGCAAAGCACCGCGCAACAAGTGCACCGTCTACCTTGTTCCCGCGAATCTGGCATTTCACGATTGACGGGGGCCCCGAGTGAACCCCGCCCTTCTCGTCTCGGATAGGCTTCTGGGTTTGATCGCGCCTCAAAATATCGCATGACAACAACATAGGTGAGTCTAACTCGCTTGACACGCAGAAGAGGAGGGGTACGAAATTTTATCACGCAGAAATACGCAGGTGTCGCACACTCTCGACGCAGCAGCCAATCTTCGCATAATAGATACAATTCGTGCTTGCTGTCTCCGAAGGTGCATGCACCTACGGAGAGCGTTCACATATTTCCCGACTGCTTTGTTCTGCATGCAGACGATGGTGGCCTCCTGGGGTATGTCCAAGGGGCGCGGCGGCCTTTTCTCGGGCTCAAACTTAGTATACCATGCAAGCCAACAAGCCGCGATGCTAGTGATTTGCGCTGCGCCAGAACGCGCGATGTGCTCTCGTTGCTCTGTTGTTAAGTGACAGGGTGCAGCATCGAGCAATGATGTGCAGAGCACATTGCACATTTCAGCCGAGCAGATGCTCAAAGTGCGCTCCAAAACATCTGCGTGCCTATTTTCTATCTTTTCCAAATCTTCCGTGACCGCTGTTTCTTCAGCTAAAGTGACTTGAATGATTGCTCTGCTGTAGCGCGGCAAATTATCAGTATGCAATAGCTCTTCGTCAACTTCTTCTCGCAAGGCATGCAGTTCACGAGCTGCACACGAAACTACATCTTGACTGTCTTTGATAGATCCAGGCGTCATAAAAGCAGCGTCTGGTGGAGGAACTTCCCCAGTAAGAGCTGCTAAGCAGGTAGACAGCAATATGCGGACGCATGAGATTTCAGCGTAATGCGCTCGATCTCTGTGCATGCGCATGTGTTGGCTGCCATCAGTTAATATCTGGGCATGCAGAGCTGACAGAGATTGCCGAAGAGCTTGGCGCAAATTAAGACTCATCTTTTGCAGTGTGCACCAAAAAAGCGCCTACACCATCAAAATCCCACCCGCCCACTTCTCAATGCGCAATGTTTAGGGGAGGTGTATGCAGTGCCAAGTTCGTTCGTGTGGCCAATCCCTGAAATACTACGAGCCAACATCGTAAAACATCTTTTGGGGAGTGGCCGTATCACGTTTTTGGTAGAACTCCATTCTGGCGAACGGGGACCCCCCGCCTCGCGGGTTATCTTGTCGATGCGCGACGGATTATCGTACATGAGCGTACTGCCTGCGTAGATTGGGAGATGGAAAAGCCAACGCGCCACCTATGGAACCTGAAGGGCTGCTGTCCAATGCATCATGAACTCGACGATAAGAACGTAGTCAAAACGTAATCTTACTACATTCACGACATTTTGCATAGTCTTGGCTTCACATACGATTCCCAAATTCTACATCTTGTTCTTGAGTGTTCATTATAGTCTTTCTCGGGTATACTTACATCTGCTGTACAACGGTCGCGGTATTCGCGCCGAGTCGCCTGGGGCGACCCCTCAGCGCCTCTCCTCCATCTTTACGTTTTCTTAAGCTTAGCTGGACATTCTTTGGACACCATCTTTTGTTCAGTTTCGTTGCCCACTCTGCATTTCTCATTACGCACGCCCATGGCACCCAGAAGCTACTACTCTTTGCATTTGAGTCACTATTGAAAGGCGCTAATTGTATAAACAATTCAAATTGCGAATCTTCATTTAGGCTCCTGAAGTGCGAGACTCCACGCAATATCGGATCCAGAGCAGTATTTCTATGAGGATGCTGCAGATATAGCGTCACAAGTCCAGGCGGCCATGTGCTCGCCTCAGTCCATAGAAGGACTGACAGCAAAGCATTAATATCAAAAGACCTGCAGTTTCCGCCCGAATTACATAAAGCACAAAACAATAAACCCCCATGTTCATGCACACAGAGGGTGAGTTGTGACCGCGAGTGAGTAAAGTCATCCCGTTGGATAGGGGAGGAACTTGAAGAATTTTCATGCCCCGCTGTAGAGCATACTCCACAGCTATCGTTGTTCGAAAGTGACATCGTAAATGGACAGTTTCTGGGAAACACGATGCACTCACACCCGGCCGTAAACGCACAATGATAGCGAACGTATCAGTCGGATTCAACAGAGAGAGGGGAGCGCTGCTTATGATGCCTGCGTCGTAGTAAGAACATTTGCCGTTTTCGGGGCGAAATGGGGGGAACAGTCCAGGCAGTGCTACCGACGAGGTGAGCGCATCGCAGATACACACGTGCGGGTGCGACGCTGCAGTAAAGTGCACGACCCTGGATGTCTCCACACAGAATGCCATTATGCCAAGGTGAGTGGAGCGTCGGCTAGCCAATGTCTCGAAAGTTGTGTTTGCAGAGAACCCCTTTCGTGCAAGTATATGCGCAACAGTTTGTCGAATCACTTTCGGATCGCATGGGGATTCTCCTTTGCATAGTCTGCCCAACGACAGACAACTTAGCAGTACATGCTCGTACTCTAAGAATACACGCATGCATTCGTGTGGCGTGTGTCCTAGAACAAGCAAAAGGGCCAATATAGCTCCAGCAGATACTCCATGTATGTGTCTCCACTGCACGGGTCCCAAAATATCCAATACTCCTATAAAGCTCAGCGTCTTTACACCTCCTCCGCCAAGAAAGAGGTGACGCTTACTGCGTACAGTTGACACGTCGTGCTCCCACATTTGGTTAGAGGCTTGCGAAAAAAGCAGCGAAATGAACTCGTGTGTGATTTGAGGTGGAAGCTGCAGCCTCTAGTGCGTGGAACGCACTAGTACGCCAAATCATACTCCTTAGTTACTCAAAAACCCTTTGCCAAGGTGCCACTACCATCGTCCCAAACACCAGCAGATTCAATCTCGTAAATGAGTGAAGTGTCCATCTAGCTTCCAACGCTGCCTTTCACGTACAGCATAAGCATGGAAAAGTCGAAGATGCTTGTCTAACGTTCTTTTACTATGCATGCCTTTTGTCTCATGTACTCTTTAAGTTATTTGTCGTGAACCCGTACTGCGCCATATAACTATTGGGGTATTTGCGTTGCAGAGTAGCCAAATCATATTTCTTGGCAGCCGTGGGGGGTCCACCCCAATATACGGGGTAAAAATAATAATAAGGAAACACGGTGATGGGAAAGAACCTGAACATCTGGTCAGTAAAGTAGGGGCCTGTTTTCTTAAAAGCTGCCCTGCGCGCACACATATCCCGACTTGTGTAGTGCTGAAACATTCGTTGCACCGTATAACCCATGATAGGATTTTGAGTAGAACAGCCTATTACACTATTTGCTAAAGATTCCTTACATTTTATACATTCGCGTCCAATAAAGATTCCAGTTGCGTTCGTGGAATCTATGAGTTCCCCTAAGTCACGAGTTCCAAGCCACTCGCTATCAGCATCGATGTATATTCCTCCATATTGATACAAGATTTCATATCGCAAAATGTCAGCCTTTCCACAATATGTCCGCTCTCCTTCATACAACTTTCTGTTCTTTAAGTGTAAGCCCTTGATATCCTTTTCGCGCCACAACATATGCTCCCAACCCGGATAAGCCGCTCGGAATTTCTCGCGAAAACTATTAATCCATTTCCATGGGACCTTGTGGTGGCCAATCCATATCTGATGAATCCTCTTTGGAATCGTCTGTGGATGCCTCACCAGATAGATGTTAATGTCGTCAATTTCTGATCGTGTAGGAGGCGGAATAACACATGCGTACTTCCGTCCCGTACGTTTTTCTAGCTGTGAGATGGTTTCCAATGTATGAGAGCTGTTGCCGGGCGAGAGCGCGACATCAGTCGAAGGAACAGACTTACACCGCTTATTACAGTTTAGACAAAACAGGAGTGCCACGATACATAGTACCACTACGCAGCCCACTCCAACTACGCGAGCATACGAGTGCATCGTTTATGTAGTATTACATTGTTGTACCACTGACCGCATCGCTGTCTCAAAATCTACGAGCGCTATTGGATGACGTCCAGCTCGTAGATTCTGAGAGGTAGAGCGAGCATACTTATTTCGTCGCATACAAAAGCAGAATGCCCGTGCCGTTTGCCATAACCACATGACTGTTTGAAGCAAAGTACTTGCTGTCTCTGCCATTACCGCAGCCCATACCAAGGATTCTACTCCGAATGGGTATTGACTCGTGCACGTACGTACTAAGAGACTGTCTGAGTTTTAATCTGAGAAATGCTGAATAGAAGAAACCGAGAGTACAAAACACAAGAATACATAGACTTTTAATAGGAGAAGCGGTCGATGCAGTCTGTCTCGACTCGAACGCAATTGCGTATGCGGTTTACTGTTATGAAACTCAACGGATACGAAACCTATTGCGGGTTGTCCTTTTTCAGACAGCCTGTAATTTTGTTAGCTCCTTCTATGTGATCATCTGGGCATTTATAAAAATCATTACAATAGCTGGATTCCATTACTTTTTATTTTCTTATGAATACTTACTGGCTAATTTGTTTATCACAGGGCTCCATTGTTATAGACATGGACCAAGCTTCTTTTTTGGATTTGTATTCGTTTCGTGGATATGCATTCTTGTTTCGTGGATATGCATTCTTGTTCATTGTTTCGCACTATCAATAAAATGCCGACGTCAACTTCCGTCATCGCACTCATTGTTATTTGCGTTTGTGTGGGTTTATTATGCGTTCATGTAGTATTTAAAACATGTAGGAATAGCGGGCGTATGTATGATAAGCTTATTGCCGCGCCTTATAGTAAATCTGATAAGCGTATTGATGCATCAACTGAACTCGTGTACACAGTTAAAGGCAAAATATATAAATACTATGATGTGCCCTTGGATATCATGAAAATGATGCCCTATATAGACCGCCACACACGCCTTCGTGACGAGCTCGTTGACCTTTTGCAAGTATTTTCGGAAGCGTGCGCCAAGTGCAATGTTCGCTGGTGGCTGGATTATGGAACTTGTCTGGGCTGGCTCAGGAATGGTGCCATTATTCCATGGGACGACGACATGGATATAAGCATGAGAAAAGAAGACGAAGCGCGATTGCTATCGGACGTAGGGCCGGCTATTCGAGCAATAAATCCCAACATTACTTTGCTTTGGTGTTACAATCGCTTAATAAAAGTAGTAAGGAAGCCAAAGTGTTTCCCTTGGATAGATATAATTTTTCACAGTCGAGAAGCTGGTGATGTGTGGATTGCTAATCACACAAGGATGAAAAATGGGAAGCTAGTAAAAGGCCAACTAAGACAGAGAACAAATAGGGAACCTATTCCTAATGGTAAATTATTCCCTCTGCTACCTGCCAGTTTACATGGAGTCGAGGTGTACGTACCCCAAGATCCAAAGCACTTCATGGAAATAAGGTTTGGAAAAAATAGTACACACGAATTGAAATATACGCACTTGCATTATGATGAGAAAGTATGTAAGTCCTCAGGCTGCAAAGAAGTATGATGTAGGAAGGAACATATAATTGAAGTCACTTCCACGAGCTAAGTGCATTTCTCCTAGTTTTAATTATAGGTGAGATATAAGATATAAATGAAAAAACTATCATGACTGAATTGTCATGGATGATTGATCTTAATCACAAAAATGTCGTGGATGAAATCATCAAATTAAAGACGAGTTTGGATGACAATAAGTACCTAGATATATATGTTACTGTAGATCCCATAGCTATGACAGTCCTCTACAAACATGGCCTCGTTAGTGTATTACAAATTGCTGGTCTCAAAAAGGTTGCAATTCGGTTCTTACACATGGAACAGTCCGAAACACAACTATCGAAACAAACGAAAGAACCGCAGAGGGTGCACTGCATAGACAGAAGAAGCAAACCTGCTTTTGATGCTCAGGTAGAACGCCCCACTTCAATACCGTGGAGTGCGTGCAATTCGGATGCACCCATACGTTTATGGAAGTTGAAAGATGTTGCTGTAACTTTTGGTGTCTTTGACCTATTACATCTTGGACATATTCGTTTAATACAAACATTGAAGCATCACGGAAATCACATTGTAGTATTTATACAGAGAGACGCGGCGGTCATACGTACGAAAGGACGCCCATCCATATACAATGAAGATGCTCGTTTAATCATGATAGAAAGTCTAAAAGGAGTAGACGAAGTCTATTTGTACAATGATGTATACGAAACGATAACGCAAAATGTGCTTTTTGAAGGCATGGGAACCCTAGTTCAAGGGGAAGATCAAAATAACGATTCCTTTTGTCGAGCAGAAGAATTTCTGAGTAGCAAAGACTTCTCAATAGTGCGAGCACAGAGGACACCGGACATATCTACCAGTACCATTCGAAAGCACGTGAAACGGAGCGAATGATTTCACCTTTTTATCTGCGACAACTATTGCTGAGATGACTTGCATGTTTCTATCCGCCATTGGATTTTCTTTTAAAGGTTCATTCTTGTCAAATGGATATATAGATTGGAATAATGGCACAGTGTGGAGAAGGGGGGCACTCCAATCGATAGTATACTCTGCTTCTTCATAGACGATGAATGAATTCGAGCCGAAATAAGCTGATTATATAGCTGCCTTATGTTTATAGAACTAAAGGTTACTGCACGGCTATGCGAGGATTACTGCTGTGGATAGCGCCAGCCCAACATGCGTCATTAAAGCAATACTATTCAGATCTACTGTGCGACACCCAGCTATGGGAAGTCAGCTCCTCTTCAAGTCAGCCTTTCTTCTCAATGTATGCGAAAATATTCCCGTATTGCTTTTTGACCTCGTTGAGGATATGTGCCTGGTCTTTGATCGTTACCTTTTTGCTAGCACAGCGTAGCTTCTGAGCTATTTTGAGTTTCGGACTCTCTTCTATGATAGGAACGTTGCTGTGCTCTTTGTAACAGACGTTTTCTATTACGTATGCGTCCTTGTCTTCCAGTAGCATCGCTTCGCACATAACATCGCAGTGTATTTTGTTGTACGCGTCGGCTGCCAAAAGCAGGTCGTTCTTTACATGGCAGTGCTTGAGGCATAGTGCGAGAGCTAGGGTGTCACGGGGGAAACACGGTCCTCCATAGGAGTATCCAGATTTGAAGCATTTCACACCAATTCTGGAGTCGCTGCCGACCGCATGGAGGACTCTATCCTTATCGGCTCCTAAAGCGTCGCATGCATCCGAAATCATGTTTGCGAAGGATATTTTCGTGGTGATGTAGCCATTGAGAGCAATCTTGGTGACTTCTGCTTCCCGCGGTGTCATGACATGGAACGTAGGGGCATTGCGTACTATCTTGGCATACAGATCTTTCAAGATCGCACATACCTGAGGCGAGTGAGTACCGATCAAAACTATATCCGGAGTTAGCATTCCCTGTAAGATCTCTCCCTGTGCTACAAATTCGGGGTTGTACGATACTGTCGTATTTAGACAATCCGACAACAAGAAGGATGCTACCTCGTCAATGTATTTGGGCATGACCGTACACCCTATGATTATGTGCTTATCTCTTACCCTTCTATCATTTATTTGCTGTAGAACTGTAGAGACAACGGCGTGATCGTACATTCTTTCACCACCGGCGTTCGGCGTCTGTACCATGATGAACACTAAATCAGCGTGCGTAATACCCTCGTCCACGTCTACCGATGCCGTAAAATGTTTGCAATTTTGAAGAAGTTCTGTGTAGCCAGGCTCCTTGGAGTCGAAGGTTTTATCATTCAGGCATTGTACGTAGTCAGCGTTCACGTCCACCCCTACGACTCTGTGGCCCGCTGCCTCCAACAAGAGGGCTAGGCCCAATCCCAACCTCCCAATGCCAATTACGGTGACATTCGTTCCGCAAAGACCATTCGATGAGATGTTACTGACACCTGTGCATTTGTCGCACGGGACCGTATATTTAAGTGCGTCGGCGTCTACGCGTAGCTCGCTACTGTTGGAGTGTACATCATTTTTTTTGCTCGAATCCATTGATTATTATTTGCATGGTGTACACGGAAAGTTTCCCCTATGGTGCAATCTTTGGGATGTTTATGACATCTGATGCTATTGTGCCGCTTACTTTATATCTGGCTCGCCTTTGACGACCAATTTTTGTTGCGTGATAAGAAATGATATCAGTCCTGAAGCCAGCCCGACAGTATCCCAATTTAGCGGTAAACGTAAATGACTGGCTTGAAAAGACTTCTAAGCATAACTTGTTGGAAATGATGTTAATAGTGGATGACGATGACGTCGATACGGTTCGGATAGCTAAAGATCTCGAAATGAAGAATCCAGGAACAGTAAAATGCGTGGTAGGACCTCGCCCCGGATACAAAGCGATATGCTATCGCCTGAATGCTACGGCAAGAATTTGCAGAGGAGACTACATTATGTTTGTGGATGAAGATGTTGTCGCGTCGGCGAAGTGGGACGACAAACTCCGGGATGCAAACCCGCCCAAAATAAGCATAATTTATATGCGGTCAAATTGTTGGGACGGGTGGTGTCATCCCACGCTGACTAGGGAGGTTTATGAAGCCATGGGCCATTTTTCGCTCGGTATCAATGATGTTTATCTAAACCATATATCTAAAGGGGCTAAGATCGACGTACACATAAATGATGTGTATCTCCATGACCCAAGAGGAAGAGAATTAGAAATACTCATAAGAAACAAGAAACAGCGCAGACCTTGGGGTCACTCAAGCCCCAGTGACCGCATTAAAGATAAAAGTCGAATGGAAGGTTATTACGACGGAAGAGCGCCGTCACTAGCTGGAGCCCACGGTGAAGTGGATGCTGCCTTTATTAAAAAAACTGAAAATTTCATGATAGATATGCTAGCTTCTATGCGCAACTGTCCACCACTCCCAGACGCTACTCCTCCTGGCTCTCCACCTAAGATCAGAGAGAGTTCGTATGAGAGCAACGCGAGCTCTCCAGATAAGACCGTAGAGAGAAAGCAACAAAAAAGAGGAGTGCAAACTCTGCTTATATTGTTAGTCGTCACCGTTGCCATTGTCCTCCTCCGAATCGGAGGACAGTTTAATTCTTGGTAGTTTTTGACTTTCCTAACCTTCGTGTTGTGCATTCGCAGTCATGCCCAAGCGCCGGCACGCTCGGGCCAAACGTGCGGACACCCGGAGCCAAAGCTCCAACAATGAGTGTGGTTCGATAGATGTTGCGTTCACTCTGTCAAAGTAGTGCCGCTCGTTAAATCTTGTGTTGTGTTTAGAGGTCGTCTGAAAATGTGTCTGAAAAGTCAAGAACGGTCTTGTAGTCGAAATGCAAATTCAGCTCAAGAATGAACTCATGCACGCAATATGAGCTTTCGAAGCTAAAAGGTCGAACTGGCCAAATCTAGGACGTAAGCGGAAACCGACAACGGCAGATATATTAGATCGCATCGTCTTCGTTTGCAGGACGGGGTGCCAATGGAGTCAACTCCCTGTAAACGGCGCTTCCTATAAGACCGTCTACCATTACTTCTCTATGTGGTCCAAAGCGAAGTAATGGTAGACGTGTTTTACTCATGCGCAAGTAGAGCATCCAGGAATGATGAGGGCCGCTTGGTCATCGATACAAGCTACGTCAAAAACGTTCACGGTTTTGACGTAGTCGGCAGAAATCCGACCGATCGTGGCCGTAAAGCTTCCAAGATCTCGTTGCTCACAAATTCTAGACGTACTCCCCTCTGCGCTCTGGTAGCCTTCGGTGGAGCCGCATCCTGCTCAACGGGTTTCGGATACGCCCCTCATTCTAACGGTCAAAACAACAAGGAAGGTAACAAAGAAAAGGATGCATAGCATAGTGAAGAATTTGTCTGTTTTGTTGCGGCAGACTCTGAACATTGCGCTGTGATCTGCGTTGGTCCTCTTGTCGCGTTCCGTATTAACCGCGACTCCTTGCGATTATCCGTGAGATCAATCGAAATGTAGATCATTGAACAAAACGAAACATTGCCGCACTTAAATATGAAGTCGTGCAGACGTACACGAATAGGTAAAAGAAAGAACGCCCGCGTGACCAACCCCGTTCGTGGTTACTCTTCGTGCGCTGGTGATCTATTGCAAGAGTGCAATGATCGTGTTCTCCTTAGTAAGCCACCTACTTCGTCATCTTCGCGTCAGAGCCCACTTGACAGCATCCAGGAAGTGAACAAACCCGTTTCCTCCACGAGTCAGCGTGCATCCTCTGCACCAAAACATAAATACGCTGCTCAATTACAGCGCCAAAGAGAGCACCGGCGTACGATCGAATACAGCGGCACTGTCGTGTACCTTCGGCAAGAGCACTTTCGCAGAGGAATGCTAGAAATTACGCAGAATGGGTATGTATGGACAGGAAAAGATGGAGAGATCGAAAAGGTGACACAGTCCACAGCAATGATGGTATTTCGACTCGAGGAAGACATCACGTTTGAGCCCAGTGCTCGTGCCGACAAACCGTGCGGGTTGGACACCTTCAGACCTACGCCCGAGCAAATTGCTAATTATTCCTTTCCCTCAGCTCTGCGACTGGGGTGGTTCGCGGCTATCGCATGCAGCGCTCAAGACGTAGTTATCGATCTGAACGGGTATGAACTCAAGCAGGGGAAGACGCATTATCTGCTACAGCGCTTTCATAGTCTTATTGAGTTAGCTAGTGCTCCTTTCATCCCTCCGCAGGGACCTCAAAATTTTGGGTCGCTGCACGCGGCTCAACGAGTGGCCGTTATTAATGGTAAACTGGGATTGTCGTCTCATCATGGCGTACATAGTAACGATACTGTAGATGTCCTGCTGGAAAACTTAAGTGTAAGAAGTTTTGAAGTGGCAGCTATTCAAATGAACGGTGCACAAAATTTATGCCTGTGCAACATCGATGTCACGCACAATTGCCAGGAGTGCCCCGTTGTAGGCACATTTTCCGCAGGGGTATTTATGTACCATATTTGCCAAACTTTACCGGAGGAGAGGACTGTTAGTCTTGCCGGAGTGGTGCGGACAGCCGGCGATATACGCAATAAACTCCGGGGAGCATTGAATGAAGTAATTGAAGACTTCCTTGCGGGTGGTCGTATTGACGCTCGAGTGCACCCAGAATCCGCTGCACTCTTTACAAACTCAACTGGCGAAATTGATGGACCGTCTTACGGAATCATCCTGAACAGCAGCGGCGTTGCTATTAACGGCTTCCCTATGGAGGCCCCGTATCCTAGCAGGAACGTCTACATGCGTGATATCCGTATTTCTAACTTAACGGGTCGGATCCGTGAAGTGTTGGCTTTGAGGGTAGGTCCGCATTCTGATCGATTTCAAACCGATGGCGCCGGAGCGGTATTTCAGACACAAAATGTGTCTGAAATCTCAGGCAACTTGCTGACCATCAATGCAGCTGCAGAATATGTCGGGAATGTGGTCAGTGACGCTCAGCTCCTTGCAGCACAGCTGGCTCTCGAGGGCGAAAATGTACCGGCCGGTACCATTACACAAGATACTTTGCAGTGGGCAGCTGGGGGAGCTGGTAGTGGACAGACTTTGTTTGTTGCTACTGTTCCGGAGTGGCTCCTTGGTTCTTATTTTTTTAACGCAGATAGTATGCACCATACCGCTAAGGGGATGATTGCGTGCAAGCTCGATGGCATAGACAATCTTCTTGTAGAGTACGTGACCATTCAAGCTGCACACAACAATGCCGAGCGAGGAATCACAGACGACACGATGCCTGTGCGCGTGACTCAGAAGCATGTCCCAGGGTATATGCAGTATCTTATCAGACGAGGCAAGAGCAACGCCACAGCTTCACTGAACGGATATTCCGGCGCAGACATGCGCGGCATCTCTCTTTCTGCTACTTCTAATGCTGCCTTGCATGCTGTGAACATGAGTAACATCTCAAGCATGCATGGACAATGCACTGCGATTGACGTTCTTGGAAAGTCTAAATCGATAGACTTACAAGACATAGTGATTACTGGCGTGCAAGCAGGGGTGTGTCGAGAGAATTTAGGCGCCTGGTGGGGCAATCCGACGTCTCTGCCAATTGCCTACGGGATTCACATCAACCCTCTAGCATTGGGAGTTGCCATGATAAACGTGCAGGTAAGCATAGCATATTCTCATTTCGACGATGTGGGAATAAGAGCTCAAGTCGATAACAGCGACGAGACGGTATACATGAAGATGAATAAACCTTGACAAAAAGTACAGAGACATTGTCGTTGAATCCACAACAGTATTTAGCAACTGTGCGTAAAGACTCAACCATGAATGCCGTAGCAACCTTTCGACATCAATTGTGCCGTATCCAAAAGTACATCTTAAGTGCGGTCTGTACAACCGACTTCTCCGCCAAAGAATTCAGCACCCAATCCTCAGAATGCGCCAGCCGCGAAAGTGACAGCTACTGCATTCTGGAAAATACCTCAAGCAGCGCCTCTAACGCGCTGCCACACAAATCCGGCGGATCGTTATCCGGAGATGATGATACCATTACCACGGTGTCTTTGACTTCGTCGCAATCCTTAGACGAAATGCAAGATGCCTCGCTGAGTTACAGTGAAACCATCTCTCATGCGTCCACCACACACAATAGTACTGGATGCCACAACAACTCAGGACCCGGGCAGGATATGTCGAATGCTGACGATTCCCACCCGCTAGAAACTCGTTATCGCGGTGCATGCCTACCGTTCTCAGCATTACGGGTGGGTTTCTTGTATTGGGAACTATGTGTTAAGTACCAGAGTTTATTTCGACTCCACGGACAGTCTCACAGCTTCACGACAGAGTATGTGTTTTAGTCTTGAAAATGAACATTGTACACAGCTTGAAACGCTTCTGTTAGTGTTTTCCGCTTTTGGAATAACAAAAAATAAGCCACCAAGACATACACTACCATAAGAATCACTAAGATTCCAGTGTTCACGAGCATGATCTTTCTGTCTAATCCTAGTGCAACTTGAGATAGTTGCCAAGTTTGCTCTGCTGTTTGGGCCATATCAAGCGCAGGTCCGTAGTACTTTTCATACGAAGCTTCAACAGAATCCGTAAGCATCTTCATTTGCTCTGTTCTGTGAAGGTTCCACCGTGTTTGTCGACATAGACGTTTGGCCTTTTCATACTGAGCATCTATTTCTGCATGTTGCGCTGGAATACTGGCAGCGCCGCTGATAGCCATGGCTATAAGGGGGCCGATTGTCAACGCCATATATATCGGTACTACTTGTTTTACATAGGGTGTCATACAAGTAGTACGCGGTTTTAGCGCTCATTATCGTCGCTCATTTGGTCTTCTTCTTTGCTTACTATAAGTTTGACTTTTTGTCGAGATCCGGGTTTGATCTCATCATCAAAGGTCAGCTCAGTTTGCAAAATATCTAGCCGTCTATGTCGCTCTTGTAGCGAGAAAAATATGTCTCTTCCGAGTCTAAAGTCTCCATTCTCCATTTTTGCTTTGTACCAGAAAACACAATCTGTCGGAGTGTTAGTTTGAAGGGTGTTGTCAAGTACGAGTGCCTCATAATGTTGAGTGCACCGATCTAGAACCGCGCAAAAATCATCGAATGTCGCAAAAACTCCAAAGAACATCTTGTAGAGCTTAAGCCGGTTTTGGATAGTGTTTTCTTTCATTGTAAAAACGTAGTCGATCTGCGCTCTCATATCTGGCGGAATATCTATGAGATACTGGCATAGGACAATGCAGGAAATTTTGGCGTGACGCCCATTGTAGAAAAGATACCTAAAAGACTGCGTGCGGCAGACAGTCTTGTCATAGAGAACATCATCGAGAATGAGCAAAAAATTTCTAGCCTTTCCATTTACCGCACACTCCGATGCACATTTCACAAGTGCATCTACTTTAGACTGCACGTATCGATCATACACGCAACATTCTGGCATGTGCTCTTTGAGCAACTTACTGCTTTCCAACGTTGGACACATGGCCAGGGCGAAGTCAAAGCGATCGGTCAAATTGGCTAGGATATCCCGCAGCAAGACGGACTTGCCGGAGCCGCGTCTGCCTAAAAGCAGACATATCCTGTGGGGCTTGAGCGATAATACGTCAAGCTTTCTCACTTTCACATGCATGTTATTTTTGTTAACATAGGTATACTAGTTAAAGGTGAGAGCCGAGCGAAGTTTATACGTCATGTGTAAATGAAGGAGCTCTCCTCTAACATGCATAGGCCCGGAGCTGAAATATCATACAGAGATGGAAAGCCACAGAAATATTTGCTTTTGGGAGGTTTCCTCTGCGGTACCGTGGTTCTGTTGATTTACTACAATTCCGAGTGGCTGCCCCTATTGGCTCTCTTAGCACTCTTTTTCACGGGGTGTTCGTGCATGGTGCTGTGTTTGAACCAGAATGCATACGGTCCTGTAACCGATGTATTAGGAGACAGCTCATGGATACGCGGATGTTATAATGAAGGCATTACAGAAGTACAGCCGGACGATGTAGTGCGGGCTCTATATCAATTTAGTTGTTATAACAGGCTGAAAACCACGTGGCCCATTACGTTGTTGTACTCATTCATAGCAGCCCTTGCGTTAGGATCTGTGATCACTTCATCTACCAGTTGGATATTGTCCATATTTGTGTGCTTTGTGACAATTGTGCTGACTCAGGCATATATAACAGGCTTTCAGAGAGTCCATGGAGATGAACAAGCGCAAATGTTCTTAGACGCCCTTTTCGTGAAATACAAAGCTTTACGTGCCTTCGATACTGGCAAAAAAGCTGCAAATTCAGAAGGCGATAAGATGGCTCGGCTTGCGGCCACTTGAATTGGATAGTACTCAACATCGGTGGACGAGTCGCGGTGGTGCTCCAGAAGCCCCCCGGCGGCTCGGTCTACTAACGCGGCGACGGTGGATTAGAGACTTTCTGAGTTTAAATCTGAGAAATACTGAATAGACGAAACCGAAAGTACGAAACACAAGAATACATAGACTTTTAAGAGGAGAAGTGACCAATGCAGTCTGCCTCGACTCGAAACGCAATTGCGCATGCGGTTCACAGTTATGAAACTCAACGGATACGAACCCCACAGGGAAGACGACGCAAACTTAGTGTTGCATACATTCTCGAGCGTATATTTTACGTTTGCAACACTGAATGCCAATGGTCTCAGTTAGAGGTTCCCGAATCTTCATACAAAACTGTATATCATTATTTTAATTTATGGTTTGAAGCGCGTCTATTTGAAAATGTTTTTTACGCAGGGTTGACGGTGAGACAACCCGTCGGGGGCTTTGTTGTCGTAGACAGCGAAAATAGACATAACGCTAGACGCAAAGCACAACGTCGAGATTACGTTGAATGACACACTAGTGGCAAAGTGCAGCTCGTCTTTTAAAACAAGGCGTATAAAAGAGATTTTGATGCTGCATACGAGTTGGGGTTTGGCTCTTCAGCGTGTGGGTTTGGTCCACTATGGAATTTAGAGCATGTCTTGTGGTAGTAATTTGTGAGGACAGAGTTGGAGAACAGTGTATCATTGATAATGAGGCTGATACCATAAGCGAATGCAGAATGAACGTAAGTGCATCGCAGGTAGTCAGTATGTAGTCGCATAGGAGTACACAATCGTGTGAGTTGGGCAGGAGCATGCGCAGGATTGACTTGTCTACTAAAGTCAATCCTGCGCATGCTCCTGGAAATATAGAATATAAAGAAAACATATGTCTAAGCGGAAGTTTTCACGGACAGTAAAAGAATTAGACAACGACGATTTATCAGGTGGTGAGGTTATATCATTATTCAAAAAGAAACAAAAATTAAAGAAAAGCTTGTTGAGGGCGCACCCGGACCAAGGCGGTAGTGCGGCAAAACTGATAGCATTACAGAAAGAAAGAGAGTTGTTCTGCACACTTTATCCATTTATATGTGAAGTATCGACGCCGCCTGACCTGAATGACGCACCCGCTCTTTTAAGAGCGCACAAAAGGCAACTTTTACAAGACATAACAAATGAGCAGTCGGGTATCACACAGAAACATGACGTGGACCACGCAGCTTCATTATCGACACAACAAAATGGGTCGGTAAATAATACGAATGAGAGTGCACCAGTAAACAAAGAACACAAGAACGGAGACAGCAGCATGGATGAAGAAAATGAGGACACTGATGCCAAGACTGGGACTGATGGAAGTCTTGAGCTTCTTCTGCATGAGAACGAATCTCGAGACGAACCCTCTTTCCGCCGCTCGCAGTCCGAGGATCCAGCAGTGGAGCGTCGCAGGCCCAGCCGCCGCCCGACTTCAGACGGTTCGCACGGGGAAGCACCTGATGAGGAGCCAGGAGAGGAGCCGGGAGAGGAGTCGGGAGAA
>Ga0206129_10001197_pt1 | contig 35739 bp, 52 predicted proteins | sample Helgoland_Spring_8_FD_148616 | JGI IMG/M metagenome (GOLD analysis project Ga0206129, IMG submission 148616) | Pelagic subsurface seawater microbial communities from Kabeltonne, Helgoland, North Sea - Helgoland_Spring_Bloom_20160502_2 | ecosystem: Environmental > Aquatic > Marine > Epipelagic ...
GCAGAAGTTACAGCAAGAGCGCAAGGCCAACTCTTAACCAAGAAGCCCTGCATAATACACCTCCATAATGAGAATACTCACGGAGTTTAATAATGGCAACACTAATAGACGAGCGTCCAGAAGACGTCGAAACTGAACAAGAAGAAATAAGTCAGATTCAAGAGGAACCTCAAGTAGAGGTAACTCCTCAAGGACAACAGGAAGAAGAAGAAATCCCTGAGAAGTACCAAGGAAAGTCAACTGCTGAGATTGTAAGGATGCATCAGGAGGCTGAGAAGTTACTAGGCCGTCAGAGCAGTGAAGTAGGGGAGCTTCGTTCAGTAGTAGATAACTACATACAGACACAACTCGACACAACACCAGCAACCCAAGAACCTGAAGAAGACATAGACTTTTTCTCTGATCCCGACAAGGCAGTCGAAAGAGCGATTAAGAATCATCCTTCAATCAAAGCTGCTGAAGCACAGACTCAGCAGTATAAACAACAAACAGCGCAGTCTCAATTGCAACAACGTCATCCCGACATGCAAGAGATTCTGCAAGATGGTAAGTTTGTTGATTGGATTAAAGGATCAAAGATTCGTACTCAGCTCTTTGCACAAGCGGATACGCAGTATGACTACGAAGCTGCTGATGAACTCTTCACTACGTGGAAAGAACGTCAACAGATAGTAGGACAGACTGTAGCTAATGAGAAGGCTAGTCGTAAAACCGCAGTTAAAAACGCCTCAGCAGGTAATGCTAAAGGTAGCGGCGAAGCAGCAAGTCGTAAAGTTTATAGACGCTCAGACATTATTAAACTAATGCAGACCGACCCTGATAGGTATTTGTCTTTGTCTGACGAGATCATGCAAGCGTACCAAGAAGGGAGAGTCAGAAACTAAATCTCTTTAAGGAAGTATTATCATGGCTACATCAGTATATCCCAACATGGGCGGAGCAGTAGACAACACTAGCGCCGCTAAGTTTATCCCAGAAATCTGGAGTGACGAAGTAATTGCTGCATACAAGAGCAATCTTGTAATGGCTAACCTCATCAAGAAGATGAGCATGACTGGCAAGAAAGGTGACACCATTCACGTCCCTAAGCCTACTCGTGGTTCAGCTCACGCTAAAGTTGCAGAGACTGCCGTAACTATCCAGAACTCTGTTGAGTCAGAAGTCCTGATCAACATCAACAAGCACTTTGAGTTCTCTCGTCTGATTGAAGACATCACCGAAGTACAGGCTCTCGCTTCTCTGCGTCAGTTCTATACTGGCGACGCTGGCTACGGTCTGGCCAAGCAGGTTGACAACGATCTGTTTGAACTGGCTAAGTCTTTCGGCGATGGCGATGGCTCTAGCTACGTTAACTCTGGTTCTTTCCAGATCAACACTACCTCTGGCGCTCTTGAAGCATTTGACGCTGACGGTGCTGCTGACATTGGTGCATTCTCTGACGCTGCGTTCCGTGCGCTGATTCAGAAGATGGACGATGCAGACGTTCCTATGGACGGTCGTAGCTTCGTTGTACCACCCTCACTGCGTAACGCTATCATGGGTATTGATCGCTACACTTCTACTGACTTTGTTAATGGCAAAGGCGTAGAGACTGGCAAGATTGGTAACCTGTACGGTGTTGACGTATATGTTTCTACTAACGTACCTGTCATTGACACTACTGGTGGTGCTTCCATCCGTGGCGCTCAGTTGATCCACAAGGACACCAATGTTCTTGCAGAGCAGCAGGCTGTACGTTCTCAGACTCAGTACAAGCAGGAATTCCTAGGAACCCTGTACACTGCTGATACGCTTTACGGTTGTCAAGTAATGCGTCCAGAAGCAGGCTTCACCCTAGCTGTACTTTAAAGCTAAACTGGGGGATTCTTCGCGGAGTCCCCCTTTCTTTATTCTCCCTTTCTTTTGTTTTCGTAGGAGCTACAATGGCTATATTTAGAGGTGATGGTGGTGCTGGTGACTCCAATACGGATGCCACTATATCTGCTGTTACAGCCCAAGCTGCGATAGCTACTACGAAAGCAAGTGATGCAGCCGCTAGTGCAGTAGATGCGGCTAACTCTGCTACAACTGCTACAACTAAAGCTGCTGAAGCAAGCACATCTGCTACTAATGCGGCCAACAGCGCCACAGGTGTTGCAGCCTACGCAACAGCAGCAGAGAACTCAGCAACTGCCGCAGCAACATCAGAGACTAACGCAGCCACTAGTGCTACAAACGCTGCTACAAGTGCTACGGCAGCCAGTGCCTCTGAGACAGCCTCAGGAGCCTCTGAGACGGCTTCCGCTGCAAGTGCTACCACTGCTACTACTAAAGCCTCAGAAGCCGCTACAAGCGCAACCAGTGCGTCTAACAGCGCTTCTACGGCAACGACTAAAGCATCAGAGGCTTCGACTAGCGCCAGCAATGCCTCAACCTCCGAAAGCAATGCTGCTACATCGGCCTCTAATGCTTCCTCTTCAGCCACTGCTGCTAGTGATTCAGCTACAGCATCTGCTGCTTCAGCCAGTGGTGCAGCTACTTCAGCCACCAATGCTGCTGCAAGTGCTACAGCGGCTGCTGCTTCAGAGTCCTCTGTATCTGCGGATGCTAGTGCAGCGGCTACCTCAGCTACTAATGCAGCCAACAGCGCCACAGCAGCGTCAGGCAGTGCTACAACGGCTACGACCAAGGCTAGTGAGGCAGCTACATCAGCCACTAATGCAGCGACTAGCGCGTCTACAGCTACTACTAAGGCTGGCGAAGCAAGCACCAGTGCTGCCAATGCAGCAAGCTCTGCTACCAGTGCAGCCTCCAGCGCAACTACAGCAACTACCAAGGCTGCTGAAGCAGTAACCTCTGCAAGCAATGCAGCAACCTCTGCAAGCACTGCAACTACCAAGGCATCAGAGGCAAGCACCAGCGCAACTAACGCAGCTACTAGCGAGACTAACGCAGCATCAAGCGCCACAGCAGCAGCAGGGTCAGCTAGTACAGCGACTACTAAAGCATCTGAGGCAGCTACCAGTGCTACTAACGCAGCCTCTAGTGCTTCTACAGCGTCTACACAGGCAAGCAATGCAGCCACTAGCGCTACAGCAGCACAGACAGCAGAGACCAATGCAGAGACTGCTGAGACTAACGCTGAGACTGCTGAGACTAACGCAGCCTCTAGTGCTACAGCAGCAGCCAGCAGTGCTACAGATGCAGCTAACAGTGCTACAGCGGCAGCAGCGGAGTTGTCTACAGCAGCTCTAAAGGCTAATAACTTGTCTGACTTGGCTAACGCAGGCACAGCTAGAACTAACTTAGGACTAGGTACTGCTGCTACTACAGCGGCTACGGACTATGCTACAGCAGCACAAGGCACAAAGGCTGACACAGCTTTACAATCTAACTCAACACTTAACGCAGACAACATGACTACTGGTACGCTGAACGGCGGCACATACTAAGGGTATATAACTATGGCAACAAAAATTGTAACAAAGAACAGCTCTACTGCTTCTGCCGTTCCAACAGCAAGTGATCTTGTACAGGGTGAACTGGCAGTCAACGTAGCTGACAAACGACTATTTACTGAAGATAACGCAGGTGCTATTGTAGAGTTGGGTACTAACCCTAGTGGCAATGTAACCTTCCAAGACAACGGCAAGGCTATCTTCGGTGCAGGCTCTGACCTACAGATTTATCATGATGGTTCTTCAAGCAGAATTGTTGATGCTGGTACAGGGTCGTTAAAAATACAGGCAGAAAACTTCGCAGTTAATAATGTTGGTGACACGGAAAACATGATAACTGCTGAACCTGATGGTGCAGTAGCCTTGTTTCACAACGGCTCTTCCAAACTAGCCACCACCTCCACAGGCATAGACGTTACTGGCACAGCCACGATGGATGGGCTTGTTGTTGATAGTGCTGGTGACGGCGTAAAAGCGACTATTGGGAAAACTGGCGGTACAAATCTAAACATTTACGCTGATACAAACACAGTTTATTTGGCAGGTAGTCCTGCTTTAAGTACTGCATATATTATTGACCAGACTAATAACAATATGCAGTTCAAGGTCAATGCAGCAGAACGCATGCGCATAGACTCCAGCGGGAATGTGGGTATTGGTACTGCTCCCGATGGGATTAGCGCTAACGCAACCACGCTGAACATCAAAGGCGGCGTGACTACAAAAGGCGGGGCACTTTTACTAGAATCTGCTGACGAGTCTGTTAGGACTTATCTCTACGCAAATAGCGTCAGCACAACTCTAGGAACTTTGACTAACCACCCTTTGGCGTTTTCAACCAACAGCGCAGAACGCATGCGCATAGACTCCAGCGGTAACTTGCTGGTGGGTAAGACTACTGCAACAGCTACAGATGTAGGCGCTCAAATAGAAAGTGACGGTCAGATTAAAACCACATCTAACGGTCAGTCTGCTCTTACACTAAACCGTAAAACGTCTGACGGAAGCATTGCTATCTTCCAAAAAGACGGCACAACCGTAGGTAGTATTGGTAGCCATGTAAACGGGCTGCTAATAGGCACTACTGAAGGCAGTGATGCTTTTTTAAAGTTTGAAAGTAATGCCATTAGACCAGCTACCTCCACGGGTGGTTACAGAGATGCCGCTATTGACTTAGGACACGCATCATCACGCTTCAAAAACCTTTACCTGTCAGGCGGTGTTAAAAACAGTTCTTCTATCTACATGGGGCGCACCGACTTGAACACCTCAGTTTGGGTTGGTAACTCTACTATTAATGCCGGTGACTCCTCTGGAGCAGTTAGGGATGCCGCTGTAGATTTAGGCTACTCATCAGGGCGCTGGAAAGACGCTTACCTATCAGGCGGTGTCTACTTAGGCGGCACAGGTGCTGCTAATAAGCTGGATGACTATGAGGAGGGGACTTGGACTCCTGCAAATGGTGGAAGCTTGGTTATTAACAGCATAGTAAATGCAAGGTACACAAAAGTAGGCGATGTTGTTACGGCCACTGCATGGCTAAAGACTAACCCCGCAAGCACCTCTTTTATAATAAACGGCCTTCCTTTTAGTTCCGCAGGTAGGGGTGCCGCGTCACTTTCTGATGTTTCAAATGCTATTACAATTTCTAATCAAATAGTTGGAACGCAAATTTACGGTTATGGAGGAAGCACTTCAGGTACAAATAATGATTTCTTTATTAGTGCAACATATCACGTTTAACAACCATACGCCTAGTGGACTCTAGGCACAGACAGGAGCAACACAATGGCATTAGAAAAAGTAATATCAGAAGACAAGATTGAAATCGTAGGCGAGTTCAAAGCAGTACAAGTACGAACCTGCACCAAAGTAATGGAAGACGGCGTAGAGCTATCCTCTGGCTATCACAGGCACGTTGTAGTCGCAGGTGATGACTACAGCAACGAATCAGCAGAGGTGCAGGCTATCTGTGCTGCTGTGCATACTGACGCAGTAGTTGCGGCTTATCAGGCATCGCTGGAAGAAGGAGTTTAATCATGGCAGTAACTTGGACAATCTCAACCCTAGAGCGCAACACATCAGATGACGGTGTAGTTGTAGCACACTGGCGCGCATTAGACAGCGAAGTCGTAGGCGATGACACACACTCAGGCAGCAGCTATGGCACTTGTGGCTTTACCCCTGACAGCTCTGCTGACGGCTACACAGCCTATGCAGACATCACAGAAGCTCAGGCTATTGGCTGGGTGAAGGACTGCATGGGTGAGGAAGCAGTAACAGCACTTGAAGATTCTATCGCTGCACAGATTGCTGACAGCAAAACTCCTGCTGTAGCTACAGGAACACCTTGGTAATGGACATTATATTCAAAGCCCTAAAGTCTAAGACTGTACAGTTCTCAATTGCTCTAGCCATCCTCAGCATACTGCAAGGCTATGTAGGCTTCTTGCCTGTATCACCAGCAGGACAAGCTGTTGTTGGGTGTATCATTGCATCTTGTGTAACTGTGCTGCGCTTTGTGACTGTGGCTCCAATAGCGGAGAAGTAAATGATTGCGGAAATCTCAGCAGTTGTAGGTGTACTAAAGGCTCTTAACGACGGCATCAAAACCGTCAAAGAGTCTGGAGACCACTTGTCAGGTCTGTCGGGATTGTTCACTAGCCTCACTGACAGCAAGGTAGCTGTAGAGAGCATTGAAGAGGCTACTAAGGCAGGCGAGCACATACTAACACAGGAAGAGGCTCTGGAGCTTGCATGGGCTAAGAACGCCATACGCGAGCAGGAGAAGGAGCTAAAGAAGATAACGCCTAAGCTAGTCTGGCGTGACATGTTGATGATACAGAACAAGTCTATTCTAGACCACAAGCATAAGCTAGAGAAGGCTAGGCTGGCGAAGCTAAAGAAGCAACGTCAGATAGGTGACGCAGTAAAGAACATAGGTGCTACTATAGTAGTTCTTGCTGCGTTTGCTGGCTCATACTGGTTATTTACCACAGGAATAATTTAATGGAAGAGTCTACTAAAGACATACTGGACGTTGCCGCTGCATCTACGGCAATAATGTCACTAGCTGCTTGGTTGCCACCTACAGCGTCACTGCTGACTATAGTGTGGTTAGGTATTAGGATATATGAGTCAGAGACTGTGCAGAAGGTAGTGCATGGCAAGAAACAACTTGACAAACAAGACTAAATAGTGTATAATATATGAGTATTTTAAATAGTTTTATAGGGCCGGTGACTGGACTTTTAGATAAGTTCATAGAAGATAAAGATAAAAAAAATGCTATCGCCTTTGAACTATCTACTATGGCTGAGAAGCATGCTCAAGAACTACTTAAGGGTCAGTTAGAAGTCAACAAGACTGAGGCTGCACATAAGAGTTTATTTGTGGCGGGATGGCGACCTGCTATAGGATGGATATGTGGACTAGCTCTATTCTATTCTACTATCCTAGCCCCCATCTTAAGTATCTGGTTTACTGTTCCTCCTGTTGACAGCGCATTACTTACTAGCGTGTTAATGGGTATGTTAGGACTAGGCGCTATGCGTACAGTAGAAAAGTCTAAAGGCGTACAGAGAGAACGATAATGGCGAGAGGCCCTAAAGTAAAAGCTGGTAGTGTTCGTATTCCTGTTAGGGAAGAGAAGCGTCCTGTTGTAACCCCTATACAGCCTGCAGGCTTTAATATTCCTAGAGCGCAGCCTGTTGTAGCTACTGCTGCGCAGCCAGCAGGTTTTGACATGCCTAGAGCGCAGCCTCCTGTGTTCTCAGACTTTAGCACTTTAGCCGATACTGAGCTTACTAATGCGTTAGCTGCTTTTGAACCAGAAACTTTTGAGACTGAACAAGAGGCTGAAGAGCTGTTAAACATAGAGGGTTACGAGCCAACTTCTTTGATGACTTATGGCCCAAATGATGAAAAGTACTTTCAAGGTATTAAAGCTCAAGACTATGGCGCTGCCCCTACTTACGAAACTCCTGACGAAGCGTTAAGTAACTACGGTGCGTTTACTGAAGAAGTAAATAATCAGATGTTGCAGACAGCTTCAAAGTATAACTACAATAATTTTGATCCCGGTGATGTTGCTAGAGCAGGTTTTTCAGGGATTAATAGTCCTGCTTCTGAAGCTGCTTCTAATAGAGTATCTGAGTATCTTAGACAAAACCAAATACCTCCCTCTATAGAAGTAGATGGTCAAACCTTATATTTTACTTCAGGTTTTGGAGAAGATACTTTAGCACAGACACTAGGTGACGACTACAGTGCTTCAGGGTCTTACCAGTCTTATGGCCCAGCGGGTACTTACTCTACGGTCTACATACCTTCTGAGAGTGTCTTTGCAGGTATTAACCCCTATCTAAGAGCAGCCCTTGGTATGGCCACTGGCGGTGCTTCAGAAGCTTTCATTTCAGCAGCGCGTGGTTTAAGCGGAGAAACGCTACACGCTAGTGACTGGATGAACTTAGCTACTACTGGTATGAACATTTACCAAGACCAAGCTGCTCAGGCTGCACAAGTTGCGGGAGGAGGAGCCGCACAAACAACAGCGGGTACTCAAGCAGGTTTATCTGCAGGAGACATTGCCGTTAATGATGCAATAGCAAGCGGAGCTATAGATGTCAACGACATTAACGCAGCAGCTCAAGCTCAACAAATTGCTGATGCAGCTAATGCAGCCGCAGCTACTAATGATTTTTTATTAACAGTAGGACAAGTAGGTTTAGATGCTTTTACTGGAGGCCAAGACCCCTTTACTTTAAACTACGGACAACTAGCATCAGATGTTTTGTCAGACATGGGTACAGGCGTAGACCCTCGTGTTTACTTTGGAGCGCCCACTACTGATGATGGTTTGTTTGCAGGCACTAACGGCTCTGGTCGGTTTGCGGAAAACTTAGGCACTTTAGGAAATCTTCTTACAGGCTTAGGCGGCTTAGGTGATTTGCCTGAAGGTCGTAATCTTTCTGATCTAATAGAACTAGCTACAAGCCAAGGCCGTGACGGTGTAGACGGAGCTGCTGGAGCTGCAGGAGCTGATGGGCGTGACGGAGTAGATGGCGCTACAGGAGCTACGGGCGCTACAGGAGCTACGGGCGCTGCAGGAGCTACGGGCGCTGCAGGAGCTACGGGCGCTGCAGGAGCTGCAGGAAGAGATGGCACTGATGGACGTGATGGTGTAGACGGAGCAGCAGGACGTGATGGTGTAGACGGCGCTCAAGGTATTCAAGGTGAACGTGGAGCCACAGGAGCTACAGGAGCTACAGGAGCGCAAGGTGAACGGGGGGAGCGCGGAGAAACAGGAACCTTTGATGCTTCAGCTCTTGAGGGACTAGCTACATCAGAAGAACTCGCTGACCTGTCTACTCTTAGTAATGAAGATGTTGTTACTGCTTTGGAAACTTATGGCGGTCTTACTACTGCTGACGCTACAGAGTTGTTGGAAGATGTTTCTACTTTAAGTACCGAAGACTTACAGGATGCTTTTGAAAACTACGGCATGTCAACCGAAGAGTTTACAGGTGCGTTAGGTGAGTTCCAAGAAGCCTTTGGTGAAGGCTTAGGTGGTATAGCTTCAGGCATTGAAGGTTTAGGTACAGGACTTGAGGGTCTTGGTGAAGCATTTGGTGCAGGTGTAGAAGGATTAGGCCAAGGAATAGAAGGCTTAGGGGAAGCTCTAGGCACAGGGCTGGGAGGTTTAGGTCAAGGTTTGTTTGGTTTAGGTATAGGCCAAGCACAGACAGCTGAACAACAAAGACTAGCAGCACTCATGCCTGATAGGACAACCGCTGGTTTGTTTGAACCATTTAGATTTAAAACTCAAGTACAAGACACACAAGAACTTGTTAAATTATTACAAAGAAGGAATGTCTAATGACATACTTACAGTTAGTCAATAGCGTACTACGTAGGCTACGTGAAGACGAAGTAACCTCAGTCTCTCAAAACAGCTACTCCAAACTTATTGGAGAGTTTGTTAATGACGCTAAACGCTCCGTAGAAGATGCTTATGACTGGACAGCTCTACGTACTACACTGACTGTAACCACAGACGATACAACCTTTAACTATGTGTTGACTGGTTCACAGAACAGGATGAAGCTGTTGGATGTTATTAATGACACCTCAGACTTCTTCATGCAGTACCGTCCTTCTCGCTGGATGGACAACGCTTTCTTGATTGAGACACCGCCTCTAGGCTCTCCACAGTTCTACAGCTTCAACGGTGTTAACGCTGCTGGTGACAACGCTGTCGATGTGTATCCTAAGCCTGACGGTGTGTATCAGCTACGGTTTAACGTGGTGCTACGTACAGCAGACTTTACAGAAGACACAGAGACTTTGGCAGTACCTTCGTCACCCGTTGTACAGCTTGCTACAGCACTGGGTGCTAGAGAGCGTGGAGAGACTGGCGGTACAAGTGCAGCAGAGTTGTTTGGTTTGGCTGACAATACTTTGTCCGATGCTATTGCTATAGATGCGTCACAACATCCTGAAGAAACTATCTGGTATTCTTAATGGCACAACAACTACAGAACATAACAGTAGCCGCCCCCGGCTTTGCTGGTCTAAACACACAGGACTCCCCCATAGGGATTGATCCTTCGTTTGCTTCTGTTGCAGACAACTGTGTTATTGATCAGCTAGGCCGTATTGGTGCGCGTAAAGGCTGGGAAGAAGTCTCTACTAACGGTGCTTCTGTGTTAGGCAGTAGCCGTGGTATAGAGACTGTGTACGAGTTTATTGATAACTCTGGTGATAAGTATGTCATATCAGCAGGTAACAATAAATTATTCACAGGCACTACCACGTTAACAGACGCTACTCCTGCCGGGTACACGCCTACAGCTAATAACTGGAAAGCTGTTACTTTAAACGACCATGTCTACTTATTCCAAAGAGACCACGAGTACGTGCTAGGTACAGACCATGGTGGTTCGTTTGTACTGGAAGAACATTCAGCACATACTCACGCAACAGGCACACCACCAGAGGCTAATGAAGTCTTAGCAGCATACGGTCGTCTCTGGGCAGCAGACATTACAGGTAACAAGCACACTGTCTACTGGTCTGATCTACTAAATGGTCATCATTGGACAGGCGGTACGTCAGGCTCGTTAGACGTTACTACTGTATGGCCTACAGGCTTTGACGAGATAACGGCTCTAGCGGCCCACAATGGCTTCCTAATCATCTTTGGCAAGAAGTCTATACTGGTGTACTCAGGAGCCTCCTCCCCTGCCTCTATGACGCTTACAGACACCATAGAAGGCGTTGGCTGTATAGCTCGTGACTCAGTACAACATACAGGTACTGATATATTGTTCTTGTCTGAGACAGGTGTACGTAGCTTTGGCAGGACTATACAAGAAAAGTCCATGCCTATAAACGATATAAGCAAGAATGTACGTACTGACTTGATGGGTTTGGTAAGTTTACAAACTAACGCTATTAAGTCTTTGTACAGTTCCGACAATGCTTTTTACTTGTTGACACTGCCTGATAGTAATCTTGTGTACTGCTTTGATATGCGCACCGCCTTGCCTGATGGCTCACAACGTGCTACTACATGGTCTGGTATTTATCCTCTATCCTTTGCTGTACTTGAGGACGGCGATATATACATAGGCATTTCTTCAGGCATTGTTAAGTACACAGGCTACATGGACGGTGCTAATAAGTATGAGATGCGTTACTTTAGTAACCCTATGGACTTTGGTAATACATCTAATCTGAAGTTCCTAAAGAAGTTTAACTTGACTATCATTGGTGGTCAGAACACACCTACTACTCTGAACTGGGGTTATGACTACACAGCTAACTACACTAAGCAAACCTTTGTATTCGGCTCTAGTAACATTGCTGAGTATGGTATAGCAGAGTACAACACCACAGGCGAGTACACCTCTTCTATTCTTATCAACACTCCAAAGGTAAACACCAGTGGTAGTGGTGAAGTAGTAACTATTGGCCTTGAGGCGGAAGTCAACGGTGCTGCTTTCTCTATTCAAAAAATCGACATACACGCTCTACTAGGGAGACTTATCTAAATGTCTAATTACACTAAGACAACTAACTTTGCTACAAAGGATTCTCTCCCTTCAGGCAATGCTGCGAAGATTGTGAGAGGAACAGAGATTGACACTGAGTTCAACAACATAGCGACAGCCAGTGCTACTAAGGCTAACTCAGCTGATCCTACATTTACTGGTACTGTTACAGCCGCTACCGTAAACGTCACAGGTACACTGACGGCTGACACAATTACTGGAGGGTCTTACTAATGGCTAATGGTTTTTTACAAAGCGGTTTTGCAGGAACTACGCCTAACTTTAACCCAGTGCCTAACATACTGACCAACACTAGCCCTAACCCTGTAAACGCTAATGCTTTACAACAGCCTATGGGTACTCAAGCTAGCGGCGGTAACTTCTTAGGCAACCTAATGAACTTAGGTGGTCAGTACTACATGGGCCAAGAGGGTATTAGAAGTGCTGAAGGCATTGGTCGTCAAGGCATGCAGCAAGCTCAGGCGTTAGCACAACAGGCTAGGGCAGATACTGAGTTTAGACCTTTCACTGTAACCACAGGCACAGGCGTATCACAGACAACCCCTACAGGCGGTTTAGACGTAGGACTAGGTACTACAGCAGGTGCATTGGAACAGCAGTTACAAGGACAGGCAGGAGGTTTGTTTGGCCGCGTAGGTGTTGACCCTGCTACAGCACAACAGGAATACTTTGAGCAGATCAGAGGTGTACAACGTCCTGAAGAGGAGCGTCAGCGTCTTGCTATGGAAGAGCGCCTGTTAGGTCAAGGACGTTTAGGTTTGATGACATCACAATATGGTGGCGCACCTGAGCAGTTTGCTCTAGCCAAGGCACAGGAAGAAGCACGTAACCAAGCGGCTGTCATGGCTCGTTCACAAGCTCTAGCAGAGCAGCAGCAAGCACTACAGATGGGCAGCGGGCTGTTGGGACAAAGCTTTGTACCACAGCAGCAGCAGCTGGATGCACTGACTGCAGCTACTAACATTGCTAACATCGCAGGCACAGGCCAAAGAACTGGCGCACAACTGGCAGCTCAGTTAGGTTCTCAAGGTTTAGAGAATCTTATTAGAAGCTATGAAAACGTAGGTCTTCTTGAGCAGCAAGAGCAAGACACCTTGGCTCGTTTGCTGCTAGGTGGTGCAGGTGGTCAGTCAGGAATGCTGTCAAGTTTAGGTGTAGGTGAGAGCAGCACTCCTGATTGGATTAAAGGCATTGGAGATTACTTTGGTTTTGGTGGTGAATCGGGAAGTAGAGACGTAGCTGCCGCTGGCGGATTGTTTGGTCGTATCTTTGGAGGTGGCTCATAATGGCTATTGACTATTCAGGATTACTAACGGGTATTTCTAAAGACCCTAAAGCGGAAGCTGCTGAAATGCTAGCTCAGTCCGCCATTGCACAGAACCCTAACCTATACGCAGGTACACAATACGCTATGGGTCAAGCTCCTAGACGTGAAGCTGCAATGCGTCAGGCTGCTGGTGGTCTGTTGGGTAGAGACTTACGTAGTCCTGCGGAAAGGGCTAGACAAGAACTACAGCAAATGTCCACGTCTCCTGACTTTAACCCTAGCGAACCTGCACAACAAAAGAAACTACTAGAGTTAGCTCGTGTTGTCAACCCTGCGGAAGCAGTAAAAGTTGCATCTCAAATAGAACAACAGAATGCTTTGCGTAATTCTTTAATTAAAATAGCAAGAGCGCAAGGTAACACAGAGATAGAAGAGTTCTTAAAAGCAGGTGGTGATCCTAGTAAAGCTGCTGAAGTATTGTTCCGTAAGAAAAGTGTTGTAGAGCCTAAAAGCTATGTTATGACTGAAGTAAAAAAAGATGAGTATTTAGACAGGTGGGGCCAGCTTACTGACGAACAGAAAGTAGCTTCAGGTGTTGCGGTTCCCGGTAGAATCTATGGAATTAATGAAGACTCTACAAAACTTAATCAACTGTTTGCAAGAGCTGAACAAATCTTTGCTACCAAGCCGACTAGAGGTGGTCGTCCTGCTGCCCTAGAGCAAGCCATGATGGAAGCATCGGGAGCTGCACCAGTTATACCTACTATTGGCGGCGTAGCTGCACTTCCTGAAGGTGGCCCTGCGGCTGTAACTGCTGCCGCTAATGCAGCCGCTAAAGACCCTTACGTAGACACGGTCAACCTCGTTATAGGAGAGTAATCTTGGCTATAAACTTGCAAGATAGCTTGTTGGATACTGTTAAGAAAGCCGTAGAAGGTGGTATACTTCTTCCTCAAGATTACAGTTCGGCAATAACTGCATCAAAAGATGACCCTGAAGTTGTGCGGTACTTAGAAGGTTTAATGCCTAAGACTCCAGAGGCTATCCCTGCGTCTGCTTCTAATAGCAGGAGAGCAGAGGTACAGGCTCAACGTGAGCGTGTTCAAGAGCAGCCCGGTGAATCTCCAAAGCCTGCGGATAAAACTAGAAAACCAAAGAAGGAAGCTGAAGTTGTCGAACAAGAGGGTGACATAATTACCCGTGAAGACATTTTAGGTTCTGAGACTTTACGTAGACATGGTGTCAAGCCCGGTGATCGTTTAATTGACGGTAAGGTTAAGCGTGTGTTCTCTACTAAGGAAGATAGCGTAGAGTTAGGACACCGTGTAACAGCGGAGGACTTAGCTGTCTCTCCCCGTCTGCGTGAGCTAGACGCTCAGGTAGGTGATAGGATTGTAAACAAAGCACTGATACCTGTTAGCCGTGATGATGCTTGGATGCAGCTTCAGTATGGGTTTGACGAGCCTGAAGGCTTTGGACTAACGGAAAGCTTAGGTGTTTTCTTGGAGTCTCGTATCCCTATTGGTGAACTAAGCTTTGACTTTACTGTTAATAACTTTAGAGACTTAGTTGCTCTTCCGTCCACAATGGCAAGCTACAGTTCTCCTGACGAACTATATGGCGAAGGCTTTTCACAAGCTCCTCCTGAGCAGCGTAGGGAAATGATCCTTGCTAAAAAGGAACGAGACCTTGAAGAAGAGTATAGTCAGTACTTTGAACCTAACCCAGACTCTGCTTATAGGACAGCGGGTAATGTACTAGGCCAGCTTGCAGACCCCACTACTTTACTTCCTGCCGGTAGCAGTTACTTAGGTATGGCAGGTATAGGAGCAGCAGTAGGGGGAAGCTCTAGTGTTGCACAAGACCTTGCACTTGAGGGTGATGTTGACTGGACAAAAGCAGCTTTAAGTACAGCCGCTGGTGCTGTATTGGCTCCTGCTACAGGTAAAGTAATTAATGTAGTAGGCGGTAAAGTAGCTGATCGTGGAGCTACAAAACTACAGAACAAGGCACAGGCTGTAGTTGATGAACACTTTAATTCAGGCGGCACTATTGAAGGAATCAGAGATGCTTGGGCTAACGCAGGTATAAACCCTCAAGCCTTAGAAGCAGCCGCTACACGTACTGGTAAAAAGATAAAGATACCTAACAAAGCTTCTCGTGCAGAGCAAGCAGTAGAAGAGTCCATTACTAGAGACAGTGCAGTATCTCGTTTGTATAGTCCTAAGTTAGATAAATTCTTAGGCTCTATGTCAACGAGAATAGGAAACATTAGTGAGACTATATTAGGAGGCATGCGTAGGTTTGAGTTTGACACGCACACTAAAACTTCTCAAGCATCTAAAGCTGCTGAACCTTTCCTGCGCGAGATGAAAGGGCTGGCTGCTGACACTAAAAAGAACATAGCTAAGTATTTATACAATGGTGACTTTAAGGCAGCTAAGAACTTAATGTCAGACACAATGTCAAAAGAGTTTGACAACGTAGTTGTTCCCTTATTAAACGACTTAGGCGAAGAGCTACAAGCTGCTGGCCATACCTTTGCTAAAGTAGATAACTATTTCCCGCGCCCTGTGACAGACTATGACGGACTGTCTGTTTCATTGGGTAAAGAAAAGCAAGGTTACATAAGACAACAGCTGGAAGCCTACGCTCGTAAGAAAAAGACAGAGGTGTCTAACCTGTCCAACCAAGAGCGTAGTGAAATTATTGATTTAGTTATGCGTGGTTATCGACAAACTGTTGATGGCAGTAAGTTGCGTTTTGCTAAACAACGTAAGCTAGATGAAGTTACTGAAGACCAGCTACAGTACTACGCCTCTCCTGAAGAAGCCCTGTCTATGTACTTACGTAACTCTATACATGACATTGAAAAAAGAAAGTTCTTTGGTCGTTTTAAAGCAGACAAAGATGTAGAGGGTAAGTTTAGTACGTCAAGTTCTATTGGCGAGTTAGTTGATAGAGCTATGAAAGATGGAGACATAGTTCCAGAGAGAGAGCTAGAACTTAAAGAACTATTGTCATCTCGTTTTGTAGGCGGTGAGCAAACAGCAGGCGCTGTGTCTTCTACTATTAAAGACTTAGGATACATGGGTACTATTGCTAACCCTGTATCCTCTGTTACGCAGTTAGCTGACGCGGGTATTGCTTCTGCTTTAAAAGGTTTTAGAAACACAATCAGTTCAATGTTTGGAACAAAAGATTTAAAGATAATTGACGTTGGTTTGGATGAAGTAATTACTAAAGAACTTTCCGTTGGCGATCCCCGTTTATCTGCAAGAGCTTTGGATAAACTGATGGGTGCTGCTGGTTTTAAGTTTATGGATAGGCTAGGTAAAGAGACTTTAATTAACGCCTCCTTTAAGAAGGCTCAACAAATGGTTAAGTCTCCTAAAGGAGAAGCAGCATTCCGTAAGCAAATAGGAAAGACATACGGTGACGACACAGAAGCACTGATTGCTGACCTAAAAGCAGGAGATATTACTGACAATGTTAAGTTCTATGCTTTTAATGAACTGTCAGACGTACAGCCAGTTACTATGCTAGAGTTGCCTGAAGCCTACGCTAACATGAAAGGCGGTCGGCTTCTTTACATGCTTAAATCTTTTACTTTAAAGCAGATTGATCTTGTTCGTAAAAAAGTAGTACAGCAGTGGAACAAAGGAAATAAAGTAGAGGCAGTTAAAAATGCTGCGGTTCTTGCTGGTTATATTACAACAGCTAACGTAGCTACTGGTGTTGTTAAAGACATAATGCAGGGTCGTGAAGTTAAACCCGAAGACATACCTGACAAGGCTTTATGGGCGTTGCTGGGTAACTTTGGTATGAACGAGTACATGTATAATAAGTACCTCAAACAAGGAAAAGTAATAGAAGGTGCAATTGCTTACGTATCTCCAGCCACTCCTATAGTAGAGGCTGTCCTTACATTAGGAACTGAACTGCCTAAAGATGATCCACAGCTTGCGTCTACACTTAACGCTGTTCCTTTGTTTGGTAAGCTTGCATATAACTGGCTGGCTGGAGGTGCTGAGAAATACAACGAGCGTCAAGAAAAGAAACGTAGAGATGAACTACTAGGGAGAGACTAATGGCTGTCAATGAGCAAGCTAGAAGCCAAGGGTTTGTAAAGAACCTAGCAAGTAGTTTTAAAAAGCGACAGCAGAATGTTGAGGACGTAGCTAAAAGACAGGCGCTTATGAGCGACCCCCGCATACCGGCGAGGTTCAAGACTCCCGAAGCATTAGCTAGGCTCAACGCTACACTGGCTCCTGAAGAAAGGATTGTGCCTGCTAATGTAGGCGAGGTTGCCTTGTCGGGATTAGGTCAAGCCGCTGGCATGGCAGGAGATATTGTAGGCGAAGGCATGGCTGCTCTGACTCCTGATGCTTTAGGTATTGGAGAAGCTGCAGCTAAAGCAACTGAAGCAGTAATGTCAACAGCTCCTGCTCAAGCAGCGACAGAGCTAGTGCTTGACTTCTCTGAGGCTAACCCACGTACTGCTGAGAACCTAGCCAACGTGTTCAACGTAGCAACAGCAGGTGCAGGTGGAGGTTTAGTTAAAGCAGGAGCCAAGGCTAACAAAGGAGCTTGGGCTGCTGGTGTTGAAAACTACATTGATAACTTTTATGGTAATGATAAACCCGATGTTGACCCTACGGAACTAGAAAAAACTTTAGGCTCTATAGCTGTAGCTCTTAAAGACGAGAAGATGTCAGACAAGAACGTAGCGATGGGAGGTAAAAGAGCTTCAGGTTTAATGAAGTGGGGAACAGGAGGCGCAGCCGCAGCTATTGACAGTCTCCTTAATCCTTACTCAAGGGCGCTCTATAGAGAAACAGGGATTAGCCGTAAAGCTCAAAAAACTGTTGACGATTTACTCTTTAAGAACAAGGGTAAACCTTCTAAAAGAGATAAAGATAAAGCGGTTGCTCAGGTTATCTATAATAGGCACATCCTTGAGCAATCAGATCGTCAAGGAGAAATAGGTAAGCCGCTCTTTGAGATAGAAGACTTTGCAGCTTCTCAGGGTTATAGGTCTGACACCTTAGATAATTTTATTAAAGGGGCTAACTCAACTAAGTTTACAACTCCAGAAGGTAAAACAAAAAGAGTAAGAGAAAAAGATTTAACTACGGCTTACGCTAAAATTAATGAAGCATGGGGAAACAGACCAGACCCTAAAAGAAAAGTTATCTTTAAAGAACCTAGTGGTGGCAGCTCAGGAAACCATATGTCAGATGTCGCACAAAAGCAACCTGCGATTAAACACATTCAAAACATACTATCACAACATAAAGGAACCCCAACTCCTAAGAAGTTCTACGAGAAACTCAAAGAAGTTTCCGAAAAAACAGGAGAGTTCTCAGTTAATAAGTCATGGAAGGACGCGGAAAGAGAAGGCATCTGGGTACAGGCAGGACACGGTGGGGGCGCTATTGTTGAGGGAGGTATTAACAGCTTACTTAAAGTAATGCCAAACGGTAAGGCTGTTGCTTTTATGTCAGACAAGCATGACTTTTTAGAAAAGCTACCCATAGTCGGTAAGATACTTGAGAAGTCTTTACCAAGAGAGCTGATGGCTGTGTCCGGGCCTATGCACATGGACTTGATGGGGCGTAAAGATGCAGGAAAAAAACTAGAAAAAGCAGGTAAGCAGAGAAGACAACATGAGAAAGCATCTCCAGTTAAAAGACAAGACAGGCTAGATGAAACTCAGATACTTAAAGACTACGTAGACGCTAGACCTACAGTCGGTGGCATGTTACGTGGGGCTGATCCTTTAACAGGGGCTGGTCTCTTAGCAGCTACTGCTGATTCAGAAGAATAAAAAAGGGGCCATTGCGGCCCCTAAGTTTTATCTACACTATCTCACACGCACCACCTACACACGCTAACTCTTGACTTCCTGTCGTGTTATCCTCTTCCTCGTACTTCTCTAGGTCATTCCAATCCACCCCCTGCGGCATAGACGCTACCATCTCATCGTACTTCTCAGCGTTAATGTCCTCATAAGGAGCTTGTTGATATACATGATCGCTATATGGCAACAAACTAATCCCACTACACAGATCAAAGTTTTCCCATATCCACTGTGCTACTTGCAGGAACTCACTATCCGTATAGTACACAGTGATACTTGGCTTATGTTCGCACCAGTGATTCTGGTAAGCCTTCCAAAGCTCTAGCTGCTGCATAGCTCCTACCTGCTTAACTGTCACAGAGGACTCTGGAGCCTTCACAGGGAAGCTAAAGACTGCTGACGTAGGTGACATCACATCCTGCTCTACAGGGAATCCTGACTGTCCCATGAAGACTGCAAGCGGGTCTTTGTGGTCGCTACGTACTCTGCGAATGTAATGCTTAGAGAAGCGAGGATGGATACCACTAGCACTATCGACAAGCTGAGATACAGTACCGCTAGGCTTGACGCATGTAATAGCCGCAGACTGATTAATGCCAAGCTTCGCAGCCCACTCCTTATTCGTATCCAAAGCAACATCTCGTACTTCCTCCAACCACTTGCCTAAGTCCTTAGACTCTCCCTTACTCAACAGGTAGTGATCCATAATGCCTGTCATGCTGACACCCAGTAGTGCTTCTTCCTCAGTGTTCTTCTTCCAGCAGTTACGCAGGTATCTGAAGTCTGTCAAGGTAGCCTGTAGCGTGCCAATGATAGCAGCCATCTCTGCCTTCTTCTTGAGACTAGCCAGTGTGTCATCAGGACGTACTACAATCTCTGACAGGTTACAGAACTGGTTGCTACGCAGGATAATCTCAGAGCATGGGTTAGTACCAAAGTCCTGATCAGGGTCACGTCTACCGTTACGTGCTGCAATCTTCTGAGCTGCTACACGGCTAAAGATACCACGCTCTCCCGCCTTACTCTCGTACATGTTCTGCATCTCGCCTAAGAAGGACTCAAAGTCTGGCTTCTCAGTGTACGCTACGCTGTTGTTAGCAAGCCTACGGTGGCCCTCATGTCTCCACCAGTCTCCTGACTTAGCCTTCGCCATACGTGGGTCAGACAGGTTAGAGAGGCTGATTAGGGCTGATCTACGCACACCACCGACCACTACAATGTCCGCTATCTTACACACTATATCGTGGCACTCAATGCTCGTGAGCTTACGTCCTGCGGCCTTCTGGAATATCTCTACGCAGAAGTTGAACAGGTCTAGCAGTGGTTCATGTCCGCTTGCACGTCCGCCAAAGGTTTTCAGTCTAGCCCCTGCTGGTCGTACCCTGCTCATGTCCCACTCAGGTATCTTACCAGCATACAGCATAGCTATCAGCTCGCGGAATGCAGAGGCCCAGCCTATCTTGCTGTCGCTAACAACAATAACACTGTCAGTCTTGTGGAAGGTCTCCGCAACTACTGGAAGCTTAGTAATGAAGTTACGCTCTACGCTGAAGCCCACGCCTGTACCGCACATCAACACGTACATCAACTCGTCAAAGCTACGTGGTGAGTCAATGGCTAAGTAACTACAATTAAATCCAGCTACGTTGTCTTTGTCTAGGGCTTCACCTGCTGTCATCATGCAGCGCATACTAGGCATAACGTCCATGTTATGTATAGCGTCAAACATCTTACTGCTAGTCTGCTGATCTAACTGACCTCTGTCAACCCAGAAGGCTACATAGCGGTTCACTGTCTCTGCCCATGTCTCTCTGCGCTTCTGCTCAGGTAGCCATCGTGCGTAGCGGCTCTTGTGTATAAACTGTTGGTACTGATCCATTATTCTTCCTCATCTAGTGGTACGTGGTAGGAGCATGCTTTTAAGAAGTAATCAAACTGCTCTCTCATGTCAGATAATGTTAACGGGTCGCTATATATCGTATAGACTATCTTGACTGCTGGGCATATTCTTTCTACTTCTCCGAACTCTGGATAGTGTATCAGCTCAAACTTAGGTTGTCTGTCCATCAGCTATTCTCCTCTGTTACCATTGCTGTTAGCTTTCGTAAGTACCAACCAGCTTTCTGTAGGTCTTCTACCTGCTTACCCTTGTAGTCATAGCGCCACAAATACTTCATGCAGTTGCCCTTGAGGTAGCCTTTGAATGCATGACTGGACATGGATTCCTCTATTGCATCAATACACTCTATATTCCCTGAGTTGTAGTGTTTAGGTGCGCCTACCATATCTTCTTCTTCTTCCTCGTCTTCCCAGAGGTCTGCATCTTCATCGTGTGCTGCCTTCATCCATGCCTCTAGTCCTGTCTTTTTCTCAATAGCAGGTGCTTGCTTTCTCAGGGCATCCCACTGTGCTGGTGTTGCGTCATTGAGTCTCATCATCAAAGTCCTCTGTTATTCTGTCAAAGTTTCTAATTAGTCTATGTTCAAATGCTTCTACTAAGTCTGTCGTGGTAATGTTTAACAACTCACATATCATCTCTTCGTCACAGAACATTACAATCTTTTCTTTAAGTTCCTCCAATGTCATGGCCATTAGACTTTCTTCCTTTTGATGTACCGTGTCATCTCCTTGGCTGTCTCTACAGTGTAGTGCTGGAACCCTTCCTTCTCACACCACTCTCCCATAGTTATCTTACCACCTTTACGTACCTTCTTGTTAGGGTTTGACAACACAAAGATTAACTCCCACTCAGGCATTGAATCTCTAATGGCTGTGTACTTCTGTGTGTCACCTACCCTGAAGAACCCTTTACACTCTATCAGTATTGCCTTGTCCTCGTGTACGAAGTCCGGTAGATACTTCTTGTGTACTGTGTACGGTATGCCATACGGTTCAAACTTGTACTGTCCATCTAACTTCTCTGATAAATCCTTCTCAAGTCCTGACCTAAAAGCCCTCTTCATCTGGCATTACCTCCTGTACCTTGGGTTCCTTTACTACGTCTACTAAGTACTTTGGCCCGTAGGAGTAAGCGAAGACCCGTAAGTTTGGATAGCAGTGGTCTTTGAATTGACAGTAAGAGCAGCCAATAGATAGCTTTGAGTTTCCTGATTTGCCGTCCGGTACGGGTTGGTAACACCACTCCGCTGGCTCTGGCTGCTCTACTAGCTTTTTTACATGCTTCACCCTGTCAACTATGTCGCCCTTCAGTACCTCGTAGACAGGAGCCTCTGTGTCCGTGAGGTCATACTTGAGGTAGGTCAGGTGTCCATTGGCTTTGTCCATTGCAAGCCATCCAAACTCTGTCTGTCCCTCTGAGTGTGCGTAGGCTTTGATCTGATCAATATAACCAAAGGGATCGTCGTATGCCAGTGTACCATCCTTAAACTTCTTGAACCCAAAGCTGCTTGCTGACTTGACATCAGTAACAACACCGTCAATCTTGCAGTCCATGTGACCCACAATTCCTTCAACATTACATACCTTCTGTTCGTCAGTTACACTGTGGCCAGCCATGCGGGTCAGGAACAGCAACATCTCTTCAATCAAGTGACCGTACATAAACTTGATGTAGGTGTGTGGCTGCAGCTCTTCACCTTCTGTACCGTTAAAGTGATTCCAGAGATACTTGTCGGTGCGGCCGATATTGCTGAGGCGTAGCCTCCGGTTATCCTCTCGCTTCTTCCGACCAAACTCAGTACGCATCAGTGCCTTGACACCTTCTCCGAACTTCTCTATCTCTGCTTCTACATCTACAGAGGGATCAGCGTCCTTGCTTTCCATCAGTGCGTAGATGTCCGCTACTACATTGTCCGTTGTTTTATTAGTACTCATGTATCACTTCCAGTATTAGTTCGTTTGCTATCGGAGGTGGCAACCTGAACCACTCGTTGATGTTGTCACATTCCTTTGCTAGTCTTACGTGTGCTGCTGCCTCCGCTGCTCTCCTGTCATCTACCTCGTAGGAATAAACCAAGATGTAATCTCTGAACGGTGAGGATGTTTGATAACTCTTAAGCCTATCCTCTGAGTCTACCGCCATCCCTACCTTGACCCACTCAGGCCACGCCGGGTTAGTCATTACATATACATACCCTTCCTTGACTTGGTTGTACACTTCCTGTGTCTTCCAGCCGAACAGTTTAGCCAACAGACTGGGAGACCTTTCCCCTCTCTTAATCCTATTCTCTACTCTGCGTATGTCATAACATGTCTTACATTTGTAATGCTTCTTAGCTACAAAGGACTCATACCAGTTGTCTTGCGTTAAAGGTACTGAGCAGCTGATACACTCCTTATCAGTGGGTATCTGCCCAGCTGGTTCCAACCTTGTAATCTCCGGCGAGAGGGCAGTTGAGTTTGTAGTGGAGTCCTGCAGCTTCAACACAACTTGCTGCCAGTCCTCCGAAAACCTCTGCTTTCTCTTGTCTGACTTCTGTCTGGATTTCATCGTGGATGTTCCCTAAAAAGTTAAAGTCTATACCCCATAGTATAGCATATTCATGCAGTAAACACAAGGCTTTCTTCATAACGATGGCCCCGGCTGACTGGAGTAAGCTATTCAATGCAGCGTGTTCTGATCGTATGGCGATCCTTCTTTTATCCAAGCCATAAACATAGCCTCTTGTAGCCGCCATTCCAACTCGTGTTCGTAACTCTCCAAGAGCTGGCGTATTTGCGAGGAACTTTTCCTTAAGTCTCTGACCGTCCTTTCTAGTTCCACCAACGATGCTTCCGATTTTGGCATCTCCGGCCCCATACAGGAAAGCGTAGATGAAAGTCTTAGCTTGATCTCTAGTGTCAAGGCCCGCAGCCAACTGATTTGCCGTGTGTATATCTCCGTTGAGTATTTCATTTGTGTATCCTTCATCGTTCATGTAATGTGCCAACATACGTAGCTCAAGACCGCTGGCATCCATACCAACTAGCTTGTATCCTTCCTGTACCGTCCACACATCACGACACTGCTTGCCGTAGGGTGAGTAGACCGCTGGTACCTGCCCCATATTGGGACTGGAGTGCGTCATGCGTCCTGTCACTGCTCCGTTGGTGTTCACATACCCGTGTACTCTACCGTCATCCTCGACTGCTTCTAGCCAGCTTTGCACCTGTGCGACACGCTTCTGTATCATCAGGTACTCAGCTATCAGGGAAGCCTGTGGTATTCCTTTCACTGTACTCAGCACCGCCTCGTCTACGATGGCTTGTCCTGTCTCAGTAAATTGCTTAGGCTTCCAGCCAAAGTACTGGAGGTATCGTCCTATCTGCTGTCGTGAACCCAAGTTAAACTCTGGGTAGTCAAGACGGCTGAAGGGAGCGACTGCGGTAGTCCACTGATCGCCTAAGAACTTAAGTCCAACAACAGAGTACGTACCGTCTTTCTTAATCTTGGGGGTAATCTCTTTGACAAATGTCGGTAACGGTTTGAAAGTCTGATGCACTTCGTCTTCAAGGTCATTCTTCTTCTCCTTCAGTTCTGCTAGTAATACGAATGCTTTCTCTTGATCTAAGAGCCAGCCTGTTTTAATCTGCTTTGATATAATGCTTTGTACTTGGTGTTCCAAGCTAATGCTTTCAGCTCCAAAATCTGCAAGGTCAAGAAGTAATCTCTTGTACACCAGCACATTAACATTAACGTCTTGCTTGCAATAGTCCACCATATCCTGCGAATAATTATCCCAGTCATCGTGATCTCCTTTAGATTGATTAAGTCTGTCACCCCAGTTACGGAGAGAGTGACCGCCCTCTCGTGAAGGGTTGGCCAGTCTCGACATGACTAATGTGTCAGTAACCTTGCACTTACTAAAGTCTGTACCCAGCAGCTCCTCAAGGACAGGGATGTCATAGTCAATGATGTTGTGACCTATGATCTCACACTCTCCAAGACCTGCAATGTAGTCGTTGAACGCTAGTAACGAATCACCTGAGAACGTATGCGTCTCACCGGTGTCCAGTTCCGTAGCTACAATTACCCAGACCTTTGTAGGCTTAAGGCCGTTAGCTTCTATGTCGAATACGATTTGCATTAGAACTCCGCGTTATCTCCTGTAGGACAGGCTGTCTCAATCATGCGGCCTGACTCCTTATCGTAGTACAGGTAACACGCGGGGCCAGTCAGACCTACAAACCTATTCTTCAATACACGTACCGTGGTGGTGTTGCGTATCTCAGGGTCAACGTGTTGTTGATCACGCTCCAAGCCAATCACAATATCACTGAGCTGTGCGATGGCCGCAGAACCACGCAGCTCACCTAAGCTAATCTTACCACCGTCCTCGTGTGCCTTGGCACCGCTGGGTCTGCGAAGGTGTGATACTAGGAATAGCCCTACACCTGTCTCCTGAACCAGCTTGCGGAGGTTAGTCATAATACTGTCGATAGCCTTACGCTCGTCACCGTTGTCCTGATCGCTGACCACGATGCTCAGGTGATCAAGGATAATCCACTTGCAGTCCAGACCTTTAGCCATGTATCGTATACGGCCTAACAGATCGTCCTCGCTTGTGCTACCCCAATGATCTAACAACTGTAACTTATCTAAACCAAACGTCCTTTCCCAGTAACCACGCTCTTCCTCTATTGATACCCCTGCTCGTACCTCTGGTACGTGAAGTAATTTGTTAGCCTCCATAGACATAATACCTAACGTAGTCTTAGGTATGTCTTCCTCCAGAGCTAGGATGCCGATGTTGTCTTCCGTGTTCTTCAATAGATAATACTCAAGCTCTCGCATGATCTGGCTCTTACCCATTCCTGACCCTGATGTGATGGTCACTAACTCCTGCGGTCTAAAGCCGTAGGTAAAAGCATTCAAGCAGTCCCAAGGATAGGGTATGGACTTGACATCCCTCTTCTCTTGAAGTAAATCCCAAGTATCTAAACCTGAGACAATACCGTCCGGTCTAAATGTCTTAGCGTTCCACCACTCCTTAACAAACGCCTGCACCTGATTGCTCTTAAGCATATCGCCTGCATCCTTGGCTGGCAGTGTGACATTCTTGGCCTTGTTGGGGGTGAACAGATTAAGCACCGACTTGGCTGCTTCCTGTCCCGGCTTGTCGTTGTCAAAGCAGATCACCACATTGTCAAAGGTCTCAAGCCACTCTAGGTTCGCTTTGATGTCTTTGGCTGCTCCGGCTGCACCTGATCTGATGGAGACGACTGGCCACTTTCCGTCGAACATCTCGTTGACAGCAAGTGCGTCCGTCTCGCCTTCTGTGATCGTGATGTACTTACCGCCCGTCTTGAAAGCCTGCTGGCCGAACAGCCCTGCCTCATTGAAATCTCCTGTTGCATAGAATGATTTAGTTTCGGTGATCCGCACCTTGGTTCCTGTCATCGCACCTGTGTCCTTGTTGTGGTACGGGTAGTGATGCTTGACAATTTGTCCGTCAGTGCCGTACTCCACTGTCACACCGTACCGCTGGCACGTTGACTGTGAGATACGTCTATCAGGGATTGCCGCTATGACACCTGTCATCTCTAATGACCTCATTGGTTTACGTTGTGCTGCTTGACCTATCTGACCGTTGCCGTGTTCGTAATGGTTGCAGCCCCCAGAGAAGCAGACTGCGTGTCCATCACTATAGCGAGCCAGATTGTCCGATGAGCCACACGAAGGGCATGGCTCATGTTGGACGAATGTTGACTCAACCGCCACTAGAAGTCCTCTCCGCCTTCCTGTTCAGCTACCTCAAGCACCTTGATCTTATTCAGGTACGTGCTGGTGCCGTGTACAGGGTGTGGCTGGCCTTCTGCGTACATGATACGCACCTTAGAGCCTCGACCAATGCGACCCTTGAACGGGTTGCCCTCTGCATCCATCACCGGGACATCGTACTTGGTGCTGAACTTGCGCTGCTTGACTCCCTCGTACTCGCGGAGCTTGACACCAGCTTCGGACAGAGTGCCCGCTGTTGGTTCATCCAAGCTGAGAACCAGAGAGAACTTCCCGGTGGACTGACCCTGATACATCTCATGCTCGTCTAGGTTTTCAAATGCTACTAAGCCTTCTAATACTGCCATGGTTACTACCTCTATGTTATGACCCCTAAGGATCGTTTGGTTAATACTTTAAAGATTAATAATTAATTTATCCCTTACTACCTGAGTATTATATCAAGTATTGAAGAGTACGTCAAACTCTTTCTCACTTAATTGCCCTATGCTGTCATACATGGCCTCATCGCTATGAGACAGGCAGACATTACACAGGTCTAAATGTATCCCGGTCTCCTTGTCTACCTTCTTAAGTTCATACTCGTTCAGGATAACGTCACACGCTTTGCATCTACTCATCTTGGAATGCCTCTCTGTATTGTCTAGTCATATCGTCATAGGGATTGCTATAGTACTCATCACGCATCTGCTTGGTGACTCTCTGTGTTAGCTCTGAGAGCGTCATGCAGTATACCTGATACTCGACTAGCTCGTCGACCATAACGTGCGCCTGTGGCTCAATCCAGTCATTCTGGGTGTACTCATAGCCCAGCATCTCCTCTTTTATTCTACTCATAGTAGTCATCCTCAATTGTGTTGTCTAGTGCCGGGTCTTCCAGCGTCAGTGCAGTATACACCAGCCAAGCCACAAAGGAAACAAATAAAGCACCAGCTATTGTAAATAAAATCATTCGTAAACTTCCTCATAAACCCGACCGTATGATACCAGACACAGGGGCAGATGTAAAATGACACCCTGAAAGGGCATGGTCTCTGTATTGCCTGTGTTTGTATTGTAGACCCAAACCGGGCGGCTGTCTGGGAACTCAAGATCAAAACCTACACCCAGTCTGTACTCTACACTCAATACCCTATTAAATATTATCATTGGTTTTCGCCTGTTGTTTTTCCAGCCATTTGTCATCACCTATTATATCCGCCAGTGCCTCATCAATCTCCCATTGCTGCATGGGTGGATACTCATGGTCATCCAATAGATGCTCGTCGCCATGATACTCGTTGTTTCTAGTCATATAAAATACTCCAGTATGTTGTTAGTCATTAGCCAGAACACGCCTTTGTGTGCTGCTATTACAATGGCTGTCAGTGTAGACCAGCCCACTACCTCCGCTATGATATTATCCATGATGTCACCCCGTAGCCTATAAAGAAACCCACAGTGAAACCGATTGTACACCACTTGGCGTACCAGTACAAGTCATTCATGGTCTGGCCCTCGCTCTACCATTAGCTGCAGCGCAGCTGCCCGGTCATCGTCCAGACTGCGGATCAAATCCTGCAGCACCTGCGTTTTGACCTCATTAAATACATTATCAGAGCTGACCATATTATCCAACTGTGCCTGCAGCTCTTCTATCCAATCACCTGCCCGTTGAAAAAACTCAGGGGCATCGCCATTGTGTAGTGCCGTTCTGGTGGTACTTATCTCCACCCAATCGTCCCATTTGCTCATTACGCTGCCTCCTTTTTTGGTGGAAAACCCAAAGCTTCTCGCGTGTATCTATCACCGTATTCTGGATAGTCTACGCGTACCTGTCGCATCATATCGCGCCACGGTTGTGCGGCTTTATGGCCGTCCTGTCTATATGAGTTTCTATACATTCTTGAGAGTTTAGACAGTGTTTCCCTATATCCTGCATAACTTAATTCCATTACTCCGCCTCCTTTGGCATTTGTTCCGTGATTGTATCACATAAATCTAGCGCCTGCTGCATTAATTCCTGTGCCTGATCCTCGCGTCCAGACACCAGCATAACCGCCATTAGTTCAAGTTTAAATCGGATTACTTCGCCTTTGGTTTTCATTGTGTCACCTCCAATAACTCATTAATCACTGACTGGGGCACTTCCACTGCGTCACAACCCTGTAGCCATTTGTTGATATGCTTGGTGGTGGTGACACTGTACTTGGTTGCTGTGCGTACCAGCGCACCCATATCTGTACGTGCAGCCACTGGGGTCTCATAGCTAAAGAATACCTGTACCTCGCCCATGTCCAGCTCAGTCATGTTACTTCCTAATTGCTTAAGTTTCATCTTGTGTTACCTCTATTGGTTTAGTTGGTTTAATAATGCCCACTGTACGCCAATGGACATGATAAATCAACTACTTTAAAAATCTTCCTTGAGTATACGTCTAGCTTCAACCGCATCGCGAGATCGTAGGGCCTCGCATAGTTCCTCGCTTTCAAGTGCTATTTGTGGGTCTATGGAATAAAAACCGCATAGCTCTATAAATTCTGATTTACTCATTTTAAATTACTCCCATCATTTTAAGATTCATCCAAAGGAGTGCCACGAATACCAGTATTGCAATCTGTACGCCATCTTGTGCTGTCATCTTGTATGCCTCTGTGTGTTTGTTGTCTTGATGGGGCCATTGTACCGGGATTACCAACGTTGTAAAATTTATTTAAACTATAATGCTTTGGACTATTATTGATCTGGTGAATACCTTACTGCCTACCTTTATACATACGCGTGCGCGCGAGTACCATAGTTCAAGACTTGTGTCAACCTGTGTATTCATACAGTGGTGGTTGCTCCATAGGTATCCTATGGCATACCCACACTTAACCCTGTGGAATCCCATGCAATACCCGTGCCAACGTGGCAGCCTGTGGATAACTTGTGGATGCTTGTGTATAACCTGTGGATAAATAGACCCCCGGGGGGGCCTGACGTGGCCAGCAGCTTGTCTTAGTACCCGCAGGTATACAAAATAGTAGCAATTTGGAAAAAAGAGTGTATAATTACATTTACTTATGACTACCTGTGCATGCCATAACTCCTTGTAATACCTGTGTATTCCTAAACTGACACCAGTATAGCCAAAAGCTATTAAAGGGACGGCCCTTATGTATAAATATGTAGACATTAGTGAAGAAAAGACTTGACTTTTGGTTAAAAATATGGTATAATTTATAGTATACTAAAGAAGATAAAGATTACCCCGCGCCCTTAAGTATCCTTAAGCATCGTTAGGATTGATCTTTTAATAATAATTAAAGAAACTAACTAAAGTATACTTAAGTATCCTTAAGTACTAAGGGAAATACAATGAATACTAAAGAACCTAAGGGTAGTCAGCCCGCAAAGCGGGTGGGCAGACCAAAGAAAACAGCAGTTGTGTCAAAAACTAAGGGCAAACGTAACTCAGTAGGGCGGCCCAAGGGTGACGCAGCGGTCATTAACGAATACAAGGCTAGAATGCTGGCATCTCCTAAGAGTAGGAAGGTGCTAGATAGTATATTGTCAGCAGCCTTGGACGATGACCACAAGAATCAAGCAGCAGCATGGAAGCTTTGCATGGACAGGTTGTTGCCTGTTAGTTATTTTGAGAAGGATAAGGCCAGCGGAGGCAAGAGTGCCATCAACATCTCTATTACAGGTGTTGGCGGAGAGACTACAGTCATATCCGGCGGCCAAGAAGAACCCATTGAAGGGGACTATACAGATGTATGATATAAATCAAGACTTAGATTACTTTACTAGGGAAGAGTTTGCTTGTCAGTACACTGGCGAGAATGAGATTAGTGACAGGCTGTTGCTGAAGTTAGATTTGTTACGTGCTAGATGTGGTTTCCCCTTCGTTATTACAAGTGGCTACAGATCAGTAGACCACCCCATAGAAGCAAAGAAGGAGACACCCGGAACTCATGCCCAAGGCATCGCAGCAGATATTAAAGTCAATGACGGTACACAACGGTTTAGGATTGTTCAAGAGGCTATCTCGATGGGCTTTTCAGGAATTGGAGTTGCTAGTAGCTTTGTGCATGTTGACATCCGCGACCTTGACGGTAATGAGCCTCCTGTAATGTGGACGTACTAGCTTGACTGATCTTAATGTCTCGCTATTACCTTGGCAGCAGGAAGTCTGGGAAGACGCTACACGCTTTAAAGTAGTGGCTGCGGGTAGACGTACAGGGAAAAGTAGACTAGCTGCTTGGCGGCTGATCATCAGTGCGTTGTCCGACAAGAAAGGTCAGGTGTTCTACGTTGCCCCTACACAGGGTCAGGCTAGAGACATTATGTGGCAGTTGTTGCTGGAGCTAGCTCACAACGTCATCTCTACAGCCCACGTTAACAACCTACAGATTAAGCTGATCAATGGCTGCACCATCTCTCTAAAGGGTGCTGATAGACCAGAGACCATGCGTGGTGTTAGTCTAAAGTTCCTGTGTATGGATGAGTACGCAGACATGAAGCCAGAGGTGTGGGAGCAAATCCTACGTCCTGCATTGGCGGATCAGAAGGGTGATGCGCTCTTTATTGGTACACCTATGGGTCGTAACCACTTCTACGATCTATACCAGTACGCTAGTATCTCTGAAGACCCTACGTTCAAGGGGTATCACTTTACTAGCTACGATAACCCGTTACTTGATCCTGAAGAGATTGAAGCAGCTAAAGGCTCTATGTCAGCCTTCTCTTTCCGTCAGGAGTTTATGGCATCCTTTGAGGCGCACGGCAGTGAACTCTTTAAAGAAGAAGATGTTAGATTTAGTGAGGAAGAACCTACTGATGGTAATTATTACATTGCTGTCGATTTGGCAGGATTTGCAGATGTACAGAAAGTCACGACTAAAACCAAACGACTTGACCAGACGGCAATTGCTGTGGTTAAAGCGGGCGTCGAAGGCTGGTGGGTTGCTAATATCATACATGGCCGTTGGGGCGTCGAAGAGACTGCCAGACGAATCTTTGAAGCAGTCAGAGACTACCAACCAGTCGCAGTAGGTATTGAGAAGGGTGCGTTAAAGAATGCTGTCTACCCCTACCTGAACGACATAATGAAGAAGAACCAGAGATTCTTTAAAATAGAAGAGCTGACACACGGCAACAAGAAGAAAACAGACAGGATCGTGTGGGCGCTGCAAGGCCGTTTAGAACACGGTAACTTAGTATTAAACAAGGGTAAGTGGAATGCTCAGTTCCTAGACGAGTTGTTCCAGTTCCCTAACCAATTAGTCCACGATGACTTGATAGATGCTCTTGCATACATTGACCAGTTAGCTAAGGTCTCGTATGCTTTTGACTATGAAGAAGAGGACTACGAATTCCTAGACAAATACGCAGGCTACTAACTATGGAACTAGAAGGCAACGACAACTTCGCTACAGAGCAGCACCTAGAGAACTGGGTAATTGAAAAGTGTGACTCATGGCGCGACCACTTTGAAGCTAACTACTCACAACGCTTTGAAGAATACTACCGTCTCTGGCGTGGTCAGTGGTCTCCACAGGATCGCACACGAGACACTGAACGCTCTAAGATTATATCTCCTGCGCTACAGCAGGCTGTTGAGTCTTCAGTAGCAGAGCTAGAGGAAGCTACCTTTGGCCGTGGTAAGTGGTTTGACATTAAAGATGACATCTACGACCAAGACCCTAACGACATTGCTTTGCTGCGTAACGCACTAGAGCAAGACTTTAAAAAGAACAAGGTACGTAAGGGTGTGGCAGAGTGTCTGATCAACGCTGCTGTGTTTGGTACAGGTATTGCTGAGATTGTTCTTGAAGAAGAAAAAGAAATGAAACCTGCCACACAGCCTGTAATGGGCGGTGAGCTTACAGCGGTAGGTGTCAACATACAGGATCGTACATGCGTTAAGCTACGCCCTGTCATGCCACAGAACTTCCTGATTGACCCAGTAGCTACAGACATTGACTCTGCCCTTGGTTGTGCAGTAGATGAGTTTGTGTCAGCTCACTCAGTAGAGCAGCTACAGGAAAGCGGTGTGTACCGTGACGTAGACATACAGCTTGCTTCTCCTGACTTTAACATTGAACCTGATCAGGACTTGACACGCTTTGATGAAGACAAAGTACGACTGACTAAGTACTATGGACTTGTTCCTCGCCACCTGCTAGACAAGGCAATGGAAGAGAAGGACGCAGAGGAAGCAGGAGAAGAGATTGTTACCTTTGAAGACGAAGATGATTCCTACTATGTAGAGGCTGTTGTTGTAGTAGCTAACGGCGGTGTACTGCTAAAGGCTTCTAAAAACCCCTACATGATGGAAGATCGTCCTGTCGTTGCATTCCCATGGGATGTCGTTCCTAGCCGCTTCTGGGGCAGAGGAGTATGTGAGAAAGGGTATAACAGTCAGAAGGCGTTAGACACAGAACTACGCGCTCGTATTGACGCTCTAGCACTGACTATACACCCAATGATGGCTATGGATGCTTCCCGTATGCCTCGTGGTGCTAAACCTAGCATACAGCCCGGTAAGACCATCCTAACCAACGGCAACCCTGCTGAGATACTACAGCCATTTAACTTTGGTAACGTAAACCAGATTACCTTTGCACAGGCTCAGTCACTACAGACTATGGTACAGACTGCTACAGGCGCTATCGACAGTGCTGGTATTGCCGGTTCCATTAATGGTGAGTCTACCGCTGCCGGTGTCTCTATGTCACTGGGTGCTATCATTAAGCGTCACAAGCGTACCTTGATCAACTTCCAAGAAGCATTCCTTATCCCTTTTGTACAGAAGGCTGCTTATCGTTACATGCAGTTTGAACCTGAGTTGTATCCAGTAGCTGACTACAAGTTCCACACCTCTAGCTCACTAGGCATCATTGCTCGTGAGTACGAAGTAACACAGCTTGTACAGTTGCTACAAACCATGTCACCAGACACGCCGATGTATCCTAAGCTGGTTATGTCCATCATTGACAACATGAACCTGTCCAACCGTGAGGAGCTTATTGCTACTCTTGAGCAGGCTAACCAGCCTAATCCAGAAGCTCAACAGGCTCAACAGGCAGCACAACAGGCACAGCTACAGTTCCAAGCTTCGCAGACTGCTGCACTACAAGGACAGGCTACGGAAGCACAAGCTAGGGCACAAAAACTTATAATGGAAGCTCAAGTTATTCCACAGGAATTGGAGATTGATCGTATCAAGGCAATCACTACTAACTTAGAAGTAGGAGATGCTGACGATAAAGAGTTTGAACGACGCATTAAAATGTCTAAGGAAATGCTTAAGGAACGTGAGATAGCTATTAAAGAAAGAGAAGCTGTAGCAAGACCTCAAGGAGGAATGCAGTAATGGTTACAACCAGAGAGCTTGAACATGTGGTTGAGCAAGTAAATGTAAAGTTTGAGGAACTGTTTAAGAAGGTTGCACAACTTGAGAAACAAATGGAGGCTAAGAATGCCAGCAAAAAAACCAGACCCAAGACTAGCTAGAGCTGGTGTCACTGGATACAATAAGCCGAAGCGTACCCCCAATCACCCAAAGAAAAGCCATGTTGTTGTGGCAAAGGAAGGTGACAAAATCAAGACGATTAGGTATGGAGAACAGGGGGCAAGCACAGCAGGAAAACCCAAGGCGGGTGAATCTGCTCGTATGAAAGCCAAGAGAGCCAGCTTCAAAGCAAGACACGGTAAGAACATAGCAAAAGGTAAAATGTCAGCAGCTTATTGGGCTGATAAATCTAAGTGGTAGTACACTTATAGGTACATAAAAGTGCAACAAATGTACACTTAAATGTACACTACAGTATACATTGTACATTATATGAAACATAACAGGAGATTATTATGCCATACGGTAAAGGTACATACGGTAGTAAAGTAGGTCGTCCACCTAAGAAAAAGACAGCGGTAAAGCCTAAGAAGAAGCCAGTTAAAAAAGGTAAGTAACATGCCAGCCAAGAAGTCTACAGTAAACAAAGCAGGGAACTACACTAAGCCCACCATGCGGAAGAACTTGTTTAACAAGATCAAAGCAGGAACTAAAGGTGGTAACGCTGGTCAATGGTCTGCTAGGAAAGCTCAGATGTTAGCCAAGGAGTACAAGGCAAAAGGCGGAGGTTATAAGTAATGGCTTTAAAAGAATCACAGAAATCTTTAAAGAAGTGGACAAAGCAGAAGTGGCGTACACCTAGCGGCAAAAAGTCTTCAGAAACTGGCGAAGTATACGCACCTTCTAAGACTATTAGTAAGCTAAAGTCCACAGCAGCAGGTAAAAAGAAACTAGCCGCTGCTAATGTAAAGAAGAAAGCAGCTACCGCTAAAGGCAAGCAACACGCCAAGCATGGCCTACATAAGGGTAAGAAACGATGAAGGGTCAGACTCACGGTGGTAAAGGAAGTGCCCAGCGCAAGACAGATCAGAAGAAGTTTGCAGCTAACTGGGATGCTATATACAACAAAAATACTACAAAGTCAAGTAAAAAGAAGAAATAACGCTTGACTTTCTTATTCATTTATGATATAATAAGTAGTATATGAGGTGTTTATATCTCATTAATGATAACTTAACTTAACTGTCCTTAGGGAGAAACAGTATGATTGATAAAGACCTTGAGCTATATTACCGTAACATTAGAGATATGTTTGGAACAGACGGCTGGAAGCAGCTAATGGAAGACCTTAAGTCTAATGCGATGGTGATCAACTCAGTAGAAGCTGCAAAAGATAATGAAGACCTTTACTTTCGTAAGGGCCAACTTTCTATCATAGCTAACCTACTAAACCTAGAAGCTCAGATTGACTTAGCAGAAGAACAAGCAATGCAAGAGGAAGAAGAAGTAGAAGAAGCTGCCTAATGAAAGCTATCTACGAGTATCGTTGCGAGGATGGACACACGAATGAACGCTACACAGATTCTGAGTGTACCCACATCCCCTGCTTAGACTGCGATAAGATTGCAAGAAGAATTGTAAGTGCTGTGCGAAGTAAGCTAGACCCTATCTCTGGTGATTTTATGGGTGCTACCAGACAGTGGGAAAAAAACAGAGCGCAGAAGTTACAGCAAGAGCGCAAGGCCAACTCTTAACCAAGAAGCCCTGCATAATACACCTCCATAATGAGAATACTCACGGAGTTTAATAATGGCAACACTAATAGACGAGCGTCCAGAAGACGTAGAAGACAACGAACAAGAAGTAAGTCAAATTCAAGAGGAACCTCAAGTAGAGGACACTCCTCAAGAACAAGAAGAAATCCCTGAAAAGTATCAAGGTAAGTCTACCGCAGAGATAGTAAGGATGCATCAAGAAGCTGAGAAGCTTTTAGGTCGTCAAAGCTCAGAGGTAGGGGAACTTCGGTCAGTCGTTGATAACTACATTCAGACACAACTCGACACAACACAAGCAACCCAAGAACCTGAAGAAGATATAG
>Ga0206129_10001198_pt1 | contig 35708 bp, 50 predicted proteins | sample Helgoland_Spring_8_FD_148616 | JGI IMG/M metagenome (GOLD analysis project Ga0206129, IMG submission 148616) | Pelagic subsurface seawater microbial communities from Kabeltonne, Helgoland, North Sea - Helgoland_Spring_Bloom_20160502_2 | ecosystem: Environmental > Aquatic > Marine > Epipelagic ...
CACGTACAGTGTGGTAAGACCCTAAAGGTACATCATCGTACTGGCCTACGTTTAGTTCATATTGACCACCAGCAGGGCCATCAACGTATATGTCAATACCCGCTGTTTCAGCAGCAGAACGAATAGCAGTCATATAAGAAGAACTAGCTAAGTCACCAGCAGTAACAGTAACGCCTCTTTCAGCTCCTTTAGGGCCTCCTGAGCCTTGGTTTAACGCAGTGTCTATAGTTCCTAGAGTACCTCTTACGCCTTCACCGCTTGGATTAATAAAGCTAGATACATTATCAAACTCTGACTGTAAGTAAGACCCAAAGTTATCACCTTCGTTAAACTCACCTACTTCAAAAGTTTCAGCTCTAATAACTGAAGCTAAGTTTTCAGCACCCCAGTTTTGACTTAGTTGATCCGCTGTGTATGTGCCGTCTATTAAGCCATTAACAGCCGCAGCGCCTCTTACATTTCCCCACTCTTGTCTAAACTGTTGTACTCGCTCTTTCTGTTCGTCTGTACGTTCACCCTGAACACCAAAGAAAGCCTTAGGGTCTGCTACGTCCCACCAACCTTTAGGTGCATTGCCCACAGATCCTATTGGGTCTACAACTCTTGTACGCTCCATAGACCCCGTAGGAGCTGCTGACAATACTGGGCCTTCTACAGCTACGGAAGTTCCCTTACCTATTCCAGAGTCTCGTCTAGGAGCACCGACCGTCTGCCAAGGGGCTGTCCTTTTACCACTTAACATACCTCCTGTATCTTTTTTAGCCACAGGCTCTGCTTTAGGCACATACCTATCTTGATAGTAGCTGTACAAATCAGGAGTTCTAGCCCTCATCTGATACTTCTTGTAGGCAGGTAGGCTATCCCACTGTTGCTTAGTAAGTCTCTTGTAAGCCATTACTTAGACACCCCTGATTTCTTTTCATAAGTTCTCATTGCACCTAAGCCTAACATTCCCATCAACACAGGCATCATAGTCTCCAAAGGAACTAAAGGTATAACTATGTCTAACTCAAGCAACGCTAGAACAAAGTTGCTAAAGGGGATAGTAATAAAGTTCCCAAACATACCTAAGACGCACACCCAGCCTACTGCTGGCCTCCATCCTGCCACAAATAGTGACTTGTGTGCTGCTTCTACTTTGTTAACCTCAAGCTGGGCCTGAGCAATTTCTTGCGCGTATTTCTGTGACATCGTTGCAATTTCATGCGCCAACTTAGCCTTAGTGTCAGCATCGGGTATAAACTTGTCTAAGAGACCAGTCACAGGCCCTATGAGCTTATCAATCATTACGCTTGTTCCAAAGTTCAAACAAAGTCTTAATTTTTTCTTCCACTACGTCCATACGGGACATGAGTTTACCTATTGTAAGAACAAGGATAATGAAACCTACAAATATGGGCCAGATGGAACTAATTAAATCAACGTACTCCATCTGAACACTGGCCTGTCTTAATTTCCAAGTCGTTTATCTTTGTTCTCAGCTCTCTGACTTCTTCCTTTTGTTCTTCCAGAGCCATTATCTTAGCGTTCTGAATGAGGTCGTCAGGTAGTGCACCTCTGAGTCCCAGAGGCCACTCACGTACAAAAGCTGCGTTTTCCTTCATGGTCATGTCCTGTATTGACTGACCGTGTTCTAAAGTAGTAATACGGCTGTTTAGCGTCACGTAGGCTGCGGTAGCTACAACTAAGGAAGCTCCTAAGCCTACGAGGTTACGCAGAGGTACAGTAACTTTAGTCTCGTCACTAATCTCTGGCATTGAACCAGCCTTTAACAGTGTCAGTCTCAAAGATCCTGATGACAGTCCATACAATGCTTAAAGCAGCAGCCACAGCAGGAATCCAGCCCATAAGGGTGGACACTGTAGTGGTGACTGCTACTACGTCTATTGCTGCTTTAGCTTCTTCTTGCATTATTGTTTTGCCTTACCAATGTTAATAGCTAGTAGGTCTACAAACTTGTACAGCTTTGCTAACCACTCGTCGTCTTTAGGAGTAGGAGTAGAAGCTGCTATAAGTGATGCAACAGTTACAATGGTTGTTACAACGGATACTATGCCCATCAAGTCCATTACCACGGTACTCCTGATGCCTGCGTTGGGTTCTTCTGTGCTTCAATGTTAGCCGCCAGTGATGCTTCAACAGCGTCCTTGTCAACACCGTTAGCCCAGCACCAGCCTAAAGCTACTTCTTCTGTGATACTGTCGTAAGGAACGTAGTCTGAAGCAGAAGGATCTGGTGTGAAGCCAGCAGTGCCGTAGTTGGTCGCTGAGAAGTCACCGTCAGTTGCCGTAGCTCGCCAGTGACATACGACTACACCACCATCTGCAAGCGTTCTTTCCATTTGACTGATTTGCCATACTGTTGTCATGTTGTTTCTCCTTTAGGATTCTAGTGCCGCGATACGGGCGCGTAGTGATTGAATTTCTTTGAGCATCATCGGGACTAGCTTGCTGTAGTCAACGCCCATCATCTCATCGGACTCAGAGTCTCCGCTTACAGCTTCAGGTGCAACCTCAAGTAGTTCCTGTGCAACCATGCCGTAGTCTTGATGTGAGCCGTCAACCTTCCAGTCAAACTTGCGTACTTGAATGGCGTCGATCTTGCTACCAGCGTCATCAGCGTCTGCAATGTTTTCCTTGAGGCGTTGGTCTGATGAGGTGTTAAAGGCTGTGGCTGAACCACTGGTTGAAATTGAACCAACTCTACCGTTTGAGTTATAAAAACCTATTTGCAAAGTTGAACTAGTTGATGGAACAGCACATCTAATAGATTCATCTGTCGCACCACTTGACGCGCCTCTTATGGCTACACCTAATGTATTGTTAGCAAAAGTGCTGACACCCACCAGCAAGTTCCCGCTCGCATCCAGCACCATAGCTGCGGTTGGCGTTGCATCGTTCCCTGCCGTGCCTGACGGGGCATTACTCCAAATGTGGACACCGTTAGTAATGTTGTAAAAACCAACTGGCACTGAACTAACTGCATATTTTATGGTACTACCGCCACTCCAATACAGCCCAGACATAAAGTATGTGTCTGCCGCCGTTCTACCAGTAATTTGCGAGCCAGTGTTTCCAATTTCTAATGATTTGTAATGATGAGCTAGTGGAACCACCCCAATACCCACGTTCCCGCTGGCATCAAGGCGCATGCGTTCTGGCGGCTCTACATCAGTAGAAGTGCTTCTAGTTCTAAATACTAAATCGCCTTTTGTATAAGACCCTGTTTCGGTTTGTTGGAAACCAATATAAGCAGGAGAATGCGTTGCTCCCCCAGAGTATCCAAAACCTATCGCATAAACTGCACCAGAAGTGTTGTAGTCACCTACGCCTAACTGCAGGTAACTGTTTGCTGTTGTAAAAGTTGTGGGGCTATTCGCGCCAAGTCCTTTGTCTATTGTTATATTTGCGGCTGGCGTACTCGTACCAATACCCACGTTCCCGCTGGTATCGATGCGCATGGCTTCTGACCAAGTTATAGCGTTTCCTGCTGTGCCTGATGCGGCAGTTGACCAGATATGAAGACCGCTATCTTGAACATACTTAGACGCGGTAGAAGACGTTAAATACTTGTCGTAATAGTTTGGCGCTGTACCTTCATAAACACTATTAGCCGCCATCTGCATATTACTTCCAGCACCGCCGTGCGCGTACACTGAGCCGCCAAGACCAATTTGAAGCGCATCGTAGCTAGAACTCCAAATTGTTGAAGGAACCACCCCGATTCCAACGCGACCGCTGGAATCGATCCGCATGACTTCGCTGCCACCTACGTCTATTTCGTAGCTATAGCCAGAAGCAACATTCATTCCCATTGAGCCATTAGAATTGAGTTTTACTGAACCACCTCCAAGTGCTTCTACTGATAAATGTCCAGCACTTGTTTTAAATGTTGTATTCCCTGAGGAGTCGATGACCATACGTGTTGTTGGTGAGGTAGAGCCACTGGGAGACGTGTCAAACTCAATATAACCGCCATCAGCACCAGTTGCTGTTTGTTCAATTTTTATCTGACCTAAAATGCCTCTATTACTAGAGCCTATGTATCGACCTCCTGCTGTCGCAACATCAAGACTCTGCTTAGAGGTAATGTGACCATTTGCGCCAAGCGTAACTACGCCACCAGAAGGATTAGCCGTGACCGTACCCGTGACATCGATGCCTGTGGCTGTGGTGGCTAGTTTGGCTGCGTTGTCGTGGTACAGAGTTACAGCGCCATTTGGCAACGCTGCAAACATTGTTTCGCTGAGGGACGCTTGCATAACAATGCCATTACCATTTGTGCTGAGATACATGTTTCCTGTACCAGCATCGACAATGTAGGAATGACTAGCATCATGATAAATCTGTAGGTCGCTGCCAGCGCCAAAGATGGCTTTAGTGTTATCACCAAAGGTTACGTCTGATGCAGGGTTAGTCCCCAGTTCAAGAACAGTACCACCTGAGTCTTCCGTGTACAGTCTCTTGTTAGTTAAGTCTACGGCAAGCTCTCCAGCTACCAAATCGGAGGCTGTGGGAGCACCTGAGCCGCTTTTAGTTACAATTGTTGTAGCCATTGTTTAATTCCCTTGTTAGTAAGTGCCGCCTGAGAGCGTACCAGTTGTCATGTTGTCTGCGTTTAAAGTTGAGTTTGATTGTAGTGCTGAGTCAGCTAAAGTGCCTTGTGCTGCTGTAGCGTAGGCAGAAGTAGCAGTAGTAGCCGCTGTGCCTAAGCCTAATGTGCCTCTAGCAGTTGCTGCGTCTGCGTCATCAATTAAGGATGCGCCATAAACTGTAATGGTAGACGAAGCTACTGCATCGGTAATACCGTAGCCAGCCAGTGTAGTCGGTGTGGCGCTAATCTCAGCAAAGGTTAAACCAGAACCTGCGTCAATCCAAGCAGCACCGTCGTAAACCCTCATGACGTCTGTGGTTGAATTATAGTACAACGCACCAGTGACTAAAGCGTCACCGTCGTTGTCCACAGTTGGGTCAGAGGTCTTAGAACCTAAGTACCTATCGTCAAAAGAGTCTAGGGCTGCTGCTGCTGACGCTGCGCTGCTTGCTGCCGCTGACGCACTGTTAGATGCGTTGGTTGCAGAGGCTGAAGCGTTGTCCGCTGAGTTAGAAGAATTAGTTGCAAACGTCGAAGAATTGTCCCTAGCGGTTTCAGCAGCAGTTTTGGCAGTCTCTGCGTCAGCCTTAGCAGACTCTGAGGCAGTCTGTGCTGCTTCTGCGGCGGTTTTTGCGGCTTGAGATTTAGCATTGTAGTGTAGTGCAGAGTATCCAGTAGTTGTTGTGTCTGCCAGTGTGTACTGGGTGTCTTCCGCTGTTACTGCTAACTTCGACGCATCTGCGGCACTGTCAGAGGCTTCAGACGCTTTTGTAGTTGCTGTAGAAGCAGAACCAGAAGCTGTTGAAGCAGAGCTTACTGATGTGTCTTTAGCAGCTTCAGAAGCAGCTTGTGCTGTCTCAGAAGCGCCTTGAGCAACAACTGAAGCATCTTTGGCAGCTTCAGAAGCAGCTTGAGCAACAACAGAAGCGTCTTTAGCTACGACTGAAGCGTCTTTAGCAACAACTGAAGCATCTTTAGCTACTACTGCGGCTGCTCGTGCCGTGTCTGCGTCTGTGGCTGAACTAGCAGCCTCGTTTGCTTTAGTTGAAGCAGTCGCTGCATCGGTCCCAACTTGGGACGCTACAGCATCTGTAGTTGCGTCACCAGTACCTCCAGTACCTCTAAAGATACCCATAGACTGCTCCAGCTAAAGAAAACAAAAGAAAAGAAAAAAGGGGGCCTAAGCGACCCCCATAGAGTTCGTTACTCAGCAATAGCGAGAACGAAACCAGCTTCAGGACGATACACCTGAACACCGTACAGACAATCAGCCGTGTACAGAGTTGACAAGTATTCCTGCTTGTACTGGGTTTGTGAACGTACTGACTGCTGCTCTGCAAGGACAATAGCGTCTTTGTGGAACAACAAAGCACCACGAACTGCAATAGCAGTGTCCGTTGCTACTTCTCCTACAGCTTCGATAGTAGCACAGTTAGCAGACACATAAACGTCTACGCCGTACAAGTTACCGATAAGCCCTGAGTTTACAGTGCTACCAGATACGAAGTCAGAAGACACGTATCGGTCGATACCCATGATCGTGTTACGGACAGAAGGTGGGATAATAAGTACGCGACTTTCCATCGGTACGTTATTGTCGTCCATCTTCTGAATCATGTTACGGAAGAAGGCATCAGTAAACACGTCAGCAGCAACCATTGTGTCGTCAGTGTACTGAGTCGTAACGCCGCCGTCATTGAAGAAAGCACCAGTGTGTTCGTAGTCCGTAGCAGCTACTGAGCCAGAGAATACTACTGCACCACCGCCGCCAAAACCAGTACCACAAGAGTGGAGGTCTGCATCAATTTTGGTAGCCAGAGCGTAACCAGCGTCTTCAGTGTAAAACTGACGTAAGCTGTTTAAAGCTTGTACTTCAACGATGTCTTCAATGAGACGTGAGTACTCAAAGTGTCGATCAATGTCAACAGTCAGTTCGCCTTCGGTGTTAGCAATGATAGTAACTGCCGTATCAGCAGCCTTAGCATTTGCGTCGCCACGTACGGGCTTAGGGATGTGAAGCTTGTCACCTTTCTTGCCACTCATAGCGAGCTTTTTGACAAGAGGAGCCATCTTCAGGTTCTTTTGGTAAGCAGCGATAATCTCGTCACTCCAGATTTCTGGAATAAAAGTATCTGCTGCGGCTTTGTTTACAATGGAACCTCCACCAACGGTTCCGGGATAAGCTTGGATAGCCATGTCAATCTCCTTTTAGATTATTTGACTCGACCCTCCGCGTACGCTCTAAAGATTTCCTCTGATAAAGCTTGATAACGCTCTGGGTCTGTTTTCATTAGTTTAATAATGTCGGCCCTACGATATACTTTCCTACGACTAGCCTCACCACTACCCTGCATGTTACCCGTATTAGCTGCCTTAATTTGTTGCTTACGTGCCTGTTTCTCAACTTTCACGGTTTGTTCTGCTACTGTCTTACGCTCTTTCCAGAGTGAAAACAGCTCATCAGCAGCTTCAGCATTAAATTGTTGGTCAGCTTCTACGAACAACTGAGTCCTAATCTTTGAAGCTTTAATCCACTCAGCAAACTTAGGGTCCTTAAGGATACCCTGCATGTCTGGATGCTTGTTATTAAGCGTTGCCAGAGATGATTGTTTTTTGTAGTGAGCAGAGTACTCCTGCGCTTCTTTAATCTTAGGATGGTTCTCAATAGCACGATTAACGGCTGCTTGAGGGTCCGTAAAATAGTCAATATCGTCTTCAGGCTCAACGTACTGTTGAGGTGCTGGTTGCTGCGGTTGACTGCCAATGTAGTCATCCACAACCTTACGAAGCTCTCCTACTTCAGAGGATTGACGACCTAGGAGCTTCTCAGCTTCTTGGTGCATCTGCACGACTTCTTCTAAAGACTTGCCTTGGTATTTCTCTGGTACTGTAGGTTCTTCTTGAGGTTGCTCAACAAAGTCTTCTTGTTGAATCTCTTGTGCTTCGTTTTCTTCGGTGTCTTCCACAGTTTCCTCTTCAGGCTGCGAATCTACCATTGTCGCTCTAGACATAATTAAACTCCGTGAACTTAGTCATTATGGAGATTGAGGTTTTCTACCTGCTTGTTCGTGTTCCTTTACCCACTTCATGTGTCTACCGGGGAAGTCCCCAGAGTGTCCATCAAGTATAAAAGGCGGGGCAGACAGCATTTTTGTAGCACCAGCACCACATTTGCACCTACTCGTAGTGTCGCTGGAGTCTACAAATTTTTCATATACGTGTCCGTTTTCACAACGAAAGTCGTATACTTTAATCATCTACTTCTTCTTCTTCTGCTTGCTCTCTGGACACTGTAATAGTGTTCTCCAGATTAATCACAGAAGCTAAGGCAGCAACTTGCCCCTTACGAAATAAGAAGTCTTCAGTATCCTTGACTGTCTGAATGTCAGCCAAGGTAATTGCATTGTTAGAAAGCTCTTGAATGAGTTGTTTGAAACCTTCGTGATTGAAGAGTTCGTTGTAGTTGTTAAAATAAGTTTCAAGCTCAGGCTTCATAAGTTCTCTTTAGTTGATACTATAGTTAATAGTATAGCATATTTTTAGGTTAAAGTCAAGAAGTATTTAGTAGCCTTTTTTCATTGGCTTCTTCTTCTTTTTAGCTGCTTTCTTAGCTGCTGCTACTCCAGTTTTGGTGTACGGGTATTTAACCCCTCCGACTTTAGGCATTACTTTTTTCTCCCTTTGGTTGTTTTGGCTGCTTGTTTGAAGGCTTTTGCACTGGGTGCACCTTTGGAACCCGGTTTACGCATCTTCTCCTTACTACCTGCTGCAATGCGCTTACGTTTTGCGTGGATATTATCATATAGACCTGCCACTACCATTTCTCCTTGTTGGCCCAGTAGGCTGCTGACATCTTACCTTTTGCAATATTCTTAGCATGACGAGCTTTAAATGATTTGCGTCTGGCTTTCTCTTTCTCAGACTTAGGGGCTTTACCTGCACCACTAACTCCTTGCTGTCCAAACCTAATGGTCTTAACTTCGTCACCTTCTTTGGCAACTACTACGTGCGACTTAGTAGGGTGGCTAGGAGTCCTCTTTGGCTGATTGTAGCCGCTTACTCCCGCCCTTTCCAGCCTTGGGTCCTTCTCCTTTGGCATTACTCCATTCCTCCATTTTGCGTTCTAATTCCTCTAGGCGGCTCCATTGGGGCTGGAGGTGTTTCTTGACTTGGTCTAGGAGAATTGTTAGTTCTTTGTCCGTTAGCATTTTCTTTACCTTTGATTTGTCTTTCTTTTAAAAGAGTCTCTGCAACGCGCATACGTCTTTCAAACTCTTTGTCGTCTTGGTCGCCTTCACGCAAGTTTCTTGTAACTGCGCTAATACGATCAATCTCTAGCTCCATAGGCACTGCCTGCGCTTCAGCAGCCAGCTTAGTAGCCCTTGCAGCAGACTCTTGAGCCTGAGCCGCTAGAGCCGCTGTCTGGGACTGCTGGAACTGCATCTGTGCTTGCTGTGCTGCCTGTGCCATCTGCTGTGCTTCTGGGTTAGGCTGCGTAGCTTTCTGCATAGCTGCAAGGAGTTCTTCACGGTTAGACAAGTTCATGTTGTCAATAATGGACTGAATCAGTGTGTTGTACAACGGAGAGTCTTTTTCCATAGTCTGTAGTAGTTGTACAAGCTGAGTCACTTCGTACTCTCTAGCCATGATACCCAAAGTACTACTTGCGTTGAACTTGTAGTCAGAAACAGGATAGTTCTCAGGGTCAAACTGCATGTAACGATAGGCTGCTTTCTTGACAAAAGGAATTAAGAAAGCCTGCTGGAAGTTAATTAGAGTACGTTTATGCCTTTTAATAATAGCACCGAGAGACATACTAATGCCAGAAGCCGTAGCTTCTCCATTAATTGAACCCGCGATTCCAGCAGAGTCAACCGCACCAGTAGCTTGTTGTACCATCTGCTGTAGAGCACCCGCCTGAGCAAACGTGATTTGACTAACTTGTCCAAAGTTAAACGGTTGTAAAATTTCACGCGGGTCTCCACTGGTTAGAATCATCTTGCCCGGACGTACTTCTGGTTTAGCACCTCGTGGCATCCTAGTGGCGTCTACAGCCAACATAGGATGAGTCGTGAGGCTCAGAGCGTCGATCCTAGCGCGTAACTCAGCGTCAAGGGCCTTCTGTGAGTTGTAACCCTTCTCACACACACCACGACCCCAGAACCTAGAGGGAACTACGTCCCAAGGGAAGGCTACGATAGGTCTGTCCTGCATCATGTAAGGGTTAGCCTCGGCTTTCAACAAGACACCACCATTGGCAACTACTACGACTGCTTCTACGTACTTTGACTTGCTTTTGGAGTCTTCGACTAACTCTACTTCTTCTACTTCATCGTCGTCACTGTCGTCTTCGTCATCCTTAAAGGCGTTGTCAAGCAGTTCTCTGGGGACTAAACCGTAGTACTTAGTGAGACGTACTTTGTCGTCAGTGTACATGGTTAAGTCTTGGTCAGGCTCTAAGTTAGAGTCAGGAGCAGCAATACCTACGCGAACGTCTCTGTAGACCCCTTGTTCCTGTAGCATCTCTACTTGGTGTAAACTTACGAACTCATCTACGGCAACACCCATAGCGTCGTCTACGCTTGTTGCCACAGGGTCAATAAGGAAGTTCTGAGGCATCACAGGCTTAAGTTTTACCTTGACACGCTCAGTAATGTTGACACCGACTGCGGTTAAGTCACCACCCATGATAGGCTGTGTAGCCGGGGCCATCTCTTTCATTTCTTCGATGACAATCTCGCCTACACCTGTGCCAAACACAGCAGCATTAATGAGACACTCTGCTACTGCCTTACGGACCTTACAGTCCTCAAAGTCTTCTGTCAACTTGTTTCTCAAGAACAACACGTCTTGACGCTCTGTGTCACCCATGTTGTCAGCTATGTCGAACCACTTGCCTCGACCAAAAGTAGCTTCCTCAAGTTCTGCTACGTTAGACTCCACAGCTTGCTGTAGAGCAGGGGCAATGATACGGCTTCTTTCTGACTTACGCTCAGAGTCAGCAGGGTCCCAGATGCCTCTCCAGAGCCTGTAGTACTCATCAAAACGTGCTTCGTAGTTTGACTCGTAGTTGTCACGCCAGTCGTCACACTTAGTCATTACCCAGTCTTCGATAGATTCTTCTATCAACAAGGGGTCTTGTTCAAATAGTTCGGTCATATTAGTATCCTGATACTACGTCTAAAATTTCATAGTCATCGACTTCATAATCATAGTCGTACGCTACGTGTGCAAGCTGGTCTATGTAAGCTAAAGCATCTATCAAGTCGTCGTGAGTTAGTGCGTCAGGGAACTGAAAGAGTTGGTCTAAGAACCTAGAGTTCCACTCCCCTTTCTTAAGTGTTACAAAGCCATTCTCAAAGCGCCCCTGTAACGCCCACATGACCCTGTCAGTCTTCTTTTTATTTCCGTGGGTTAGTTCCTCGACTCTAAAGAACGTCCCGTGACGCTTCTGTAGGTCCATCAGAGGGGACATTACTGCCTGCTTTGCTATACCTCTCTCAATACCTACGCTAACTGGTTCGTAGTCTCGGACTGCTTGGAATATCTTGGCTGCTGTTTCGTCTAGAGTCCACCTACCGTAGATAATATTCTCAACGAACCACCCATTAGGGTTCACTTTTACTACTGCTATTGCTGTTTCGTCTAGCCTAGTGTTCTTTGTGCGCTTCTTGTTTACTTCTTCAAAACCCGCTAAGTCAACTGCAATGTAGTAGTCCCCTTCACCACTACTTTCTTCTCCGAACTTTACCCAGTCCTCTTTAAACATTTCTGACCCACGAGCTTCAAATGACGCCATAAATTCCTGACGAAACGCATAGCTAGACATAGACTTCTTAGCGGTGTCAATTTCATTTGGGTCCAAGATTGGGTTGTCATAAGAAGTAAAGTGCCATGCTTTGTAAGTCTCGTCGTCACCTAGCTCTGCGTATTTATATAAGTCGTAGAAGTGGTTGCGACCCATAGGTGTTCCAATAAACATGGCACAACCCTTTTGGTCAGCCAAGGCTGGTCTTAGGATCTGCTCAAATACGTCAGGCTTCATGTCTGCGTACTCGTCCAACACTAGGAACTTAAGTGATACACCACGCATAGTCTCTGGTCTATCGGCCCCTTTGAGGCTTATGGTTGCACCGTTGACTAACTTAATCTGCAAGTTGTTAATGTGGCTACCTGAGATGACAGGGTTCCCTAGCTCCAACAAGGTCTGCCACATGATGTCACGTGCCTGTCCCTGTGTTGGCGCTACGTAGAACACGTGGCCCCTCTCGGCCTGCAAAGCGTTTACAATAAGCAGCCAAGCAGCAAGTCTGGACTTCCCTGTACGTCTACCTGCTGCTACAATCTTGAATCTAGTGTCGTCAGCCCACACTTCCTGCTGCCAAGGCAGTAACTGGATGTCAAGATCCATTAAAGTTGTTAAACACTGTTGGTGCTGGGAGCAGGTCAAAAGTTACTACTACTTCGACATTACCTGTACCACTTGTGGACGCTTTGATGATGTCACCGGGCTGTAGGACAAACACTGCACCACCGTCGATTATTAAGTTTTGTTTGGAACTTATATTAGTACCGTTGTAGATATAGACATCAGGAGTTGGACTAGGTTTGTCCACAAATAAAGTAATAGAATTAGTAGCGTTGTGCAAGTTAGCAACAAAGACTAAGTTCCAGTGAGCTACGTGACCATCAGGGACAGTAACAATGGTTTGTGTACTGGTGTCAGTCAGATTTTTATTCTTGGTGTAAAGCATTAGTAGAGCCACATAACTGGAGTTGTACCACGTGTATCCACATGGACAAAGGACTTAGCGATGCCTATGCCCGTGAAGCCAAGGGCTAAAGCCTGCTTAACTATGTCGTATCTTTGGGATGCACTGGTGGCTTTGATGTCTGCTGCGATGCCTTGGGCATGGGTCCCCGGAACTTCCTTGGCAGCTTCAATAGGATGTTCTATGGGGTGTCTATAACCACTCGTTATGACAAACGGGAACCCACACCCAGCACGTAAACGATCAAGCTTCTGTAGGAACTCCGGTTCCATCTTGTTTTCACCAGTGACTTGGCAGTTGAACTCATCTAATGTAAAGTACTTAAGACTCATCCACTACTTCTCCTTCGATAACGTCACTAGCGTCGCTTACGTCTACAGTACCAACACCAGTAATGTTGATCTGTATGGCGTTTCTACCACCGTCCTTCACTACTTCTCGCTCAAATGCACTTACTGGCAGCATACGGTCCATAATTAGCTTCCAAGCAGAAGCCTGATTCTTATGGTCGTGGTCCAAAGCAGCATCAAAAATAGTCTCAAGGACCTTTTTAGACTTAGGTGAAGCTAACATACGAGCTTTGTACTCGTTGATAATCGCAGCGTCACCCTTGGGTCTACCCACTTTACCTTTGTTACCGGGTTTTAAAGCGGCTACTTCTGACTTCCGGGGTCTGCCACGACCTCTTTTTTTAACTTCGGAAAGTTCATCGGCCATAACACAAATTGTCCCTAATTACAACAATAGTATAACATAAGTCTTCACATAAGTCAAGCTATTTATGGCTTAGTAGTGGCAGTAGTAGTAACACGAGTGAAATCATGGGCTTACACGTGTTTAATTAAGGCTCCTTTTTCCTAGTTTTCACCTTTTTTGTGCCTGAGTGGCTACTACAATTGTCAACACAAGTCAACCCCCGCCCCCGGCCCAACATTGGCACGACTTTTGCATGTCTAAAGTTGGCACGAGTCTTGCTAGGGCGCAGAGTTGGCACGAGTATTGCTAGGGGCAACCTGTGGATAACCTGTGGATAACTATTGGCACGACTCTTGCATGACAAAAGTTGGCACGTGTTTTGCTTGTGTTGCAACATTCGTGCCAGGTCCAGAGTTGGCATGGGTTTTGCAGGGGGTGCAACATCTGTGCCAACACAAGGCGCGCCCAAGGTTGGCACGAGTCTTGCATGGTGTGCAACATGCGTGCCAGTGTGTAAGTTGGCATGAGGTTTGCATGGGAAAAACTGGGGTTGACAAGTGTGTGAGCTTATGTTGGACCCTATGACGCCAAGCACAACACAAGGCATAACACAAGCCTTGACACAAGACGCGGCACGTGCTGGCCTAAGGAATCCCTAACACATAAAAAAATTTAAAACAATGGTTACAATTGTAAGAATCTCGATATAATAGGCTCAACAACAACGAAAACAGCAGTGCAAAACACTGTACAAACATACAGAATAAGGAGAGACACACATGGAAGCAGTAAGCAAGCAGATATTAGAAGGGTTACCCACATATAGCGCCGAAGATCTAAAGGTAGTCATGGGGAGACTCACTCTCAACATGTACGGCGAGAAGGTCAGTGAAGAAGTAGCGACAGCAGTTATTAGAGAGCGCAAGCGCAGAGAAGCCTTGACACTGGCCGAACAGATCAACCAGAACAGGTTCAGCGGTGAAGCAATAACCAGCGAGCAGACAGTGAGACTCTGCGAACTATTAGCCACACTTTTAGAAGCATAGGAGAAACACACACAACACACAAGGACAACACAAGATGAACAGATACAACATATACGAGATATATCTAAGCGATATGATAACAGGCGAAAAAGGCGCGTTTCTCAAGTCTATAATTGCATTCAACCGAGATGATGCCGCTACATATCCATTCTTTGATGAGGTGGTCATGTATGAGGGCACAATGGGAAACAATCAGGACGCGGTGCGCGAATCTGGTTTGCCTTTGACTCAGGCCGTTAGTGCTTCATTGAGGGCATAGGGAGACACTACAGCTCTACCCATGTTGAAACGTGGGTTTTGCTGTAGTATCTTCACAATTCACAACACAAGGACAACACAAGATGAAAAAGGATATTCTAGTACAAAAGGCAGGACCGCAAGGCTGGTCAGTATGGGACAAGTATAGTTCGCACGAGTCCTATACCTTACTTGGATGCTATGCTACAAACCAGGAAGCACTGGACAAAGCTTTTGCTCTGAGTAGTAGTGCCCAAAAGCGCAATGTAGAGTGCCATATTCAAATCGACTGCACAGGGGAATAACAATGACAATTAGACTTTCTAAAGCTGGGAAGATGCCCTGTAGATCATGGTCGCTACAGGCCCTCACGACTTGCCCCGGTAGCATAGGCGACAAAGGAACACTCGTGGATGCCTGCAAGGGTTGCTATGCGACACAGGGAAACTATCGCTTCCCCAATGTCAAACAGCCACGCGAATCTAATCAAAAAGACTGGAAGCGTACTGATTGGGTATCTGACATGGTGGCAGAATTAGACAATGACCGATATTTTCGATGGTTTGACTCTGGCGACGTGTACAGCCTAAAACTAGCAGAGAAAATACTTGCGGTTATGGTTGCGACTCCTTGGGTCAAGCACTGGCTACCTACTCGCATGAACAAATTTGTCAAGTTTCATGGTGTCTTCGCTGCAATGGAGTCTCTGCCCAATGTTGTCGTTCGTTATTCGTCCGACAGTGTGACAGGTGAGGTAGTAGCAGGACGCAACACAAGCACTATAATACCAGCTTCAAGGCAATACTATGGTAGCCTCACAGTTTGCGAGTCTAGTACTAGAGACGGCAAATGCGGACCGTGTCGTGCATGTTGGAATCAAGACGTGTCTGTGATAGCATACCCGGCACACGGCAAGACAATGTTAAAATTAATCAATCTGAAAGAGGTAGCATAGCATGACAAACTGGCACAGTGAAACAATAGAAAGGTTCAAGACTTTAGGCAGCGATGCATTGCTTTACATTCGTCAAGATGCGTACAATGCGGCAAAAGCTGGGGAGACGATCGATAACCCCAAAGTCGGGCAATATTGGGATGAATTTCACTATGCCGCCCAAGAATTGAGGCGTCGCAAGGTTACCGCAGTAGAATTTAAGGAGACAATAGCATGAACCTATTTTACGTAGAAAGAGAGCCAGTAGCCGCAGCACAAGCCCTATGTGATAAACACGTAGTCAAGATGATCCTAGAGACTGCACAGATGCTGAGTACTGCTCACAGGCTCTCAGAGACCCCACAAGCGCCTTTTGTGTACAAGGTGACCCACAAGAACCACCCAAGCACAAAGTGGCTCAGATCGTCTCAAAATGCGTACAAGTGGGGCCTAGATCATCTGGAGGCCCTCTTTGCTGAGTATTCGCACAGGTACGGCAAGATTCACAAAACAGAAAGAGAAAAGTTGCAGTTTCTAAAAGTGGTCCCTAAAGACCTACCACAAGCGCCTTTTGTCGATCCTCCGCAGTGCATGTACGATGATTGTCGAGGTGTTGACACTGTGCTCGCGTATCGGTTATACTACGCGCGAAGAAGAAACGAAATAGACATGCGCTGGACCAATAGACCCATGCCTGCATGGTTATACAACAAAGGGAGGTGACACAATGAAAACTTTATTGCACGTGAACCAGCACAATATCCGAGCGAACAGCAAGGGCGCAAACCTGCCAGTGCTTACCGTGAAGGACTACAAGAACAACCGCAAGTGTAACACTGCCATAATTAAAGATGACTCTGGCACGATTGTTGCAAAGCTTGTGTATAGTCCAGACAAGCCTCTGGCCTGTGGCGCTAAAGTCTGGATTGAAACAGAATTGACAGTGGAGACAACACAATGAGCCAATTACATCTTAGGATGCGATTTAAGGACCACGAGTACCACACAATACACGATGGGGACTTGATCCTGTTCAATCTGGAGGACTACCAGCCCTATGAACCGGAGAACTGCCTGTGTGAAGCATATCTGTTCTGTGATATCATCATAGACGATAAACCTGTCGACCACTACGCCCTAACGGCGAGCCAGTACGACGCAATGACCGCAACCGTAGAAGAAGGAAGTTATTATGAATATTGAGAAAGACCATTGTGATTATTATCTAGAGGTTTACTACTGGGAACATACTCTGGTTGAGAAGGTAGTGACCAAGAAAGAGAAGGTTGTTTTGGCCTCAGTAGGCCTTTATCGGGACTATGAACTAGAGTTTGAAGATCAGTTGAAGATCTTGACGGATCTTAGAGAAAACCTAATGTCAGCCTATATGAATTGGCCTGACGGTGAGGTAGCAGTAGAGTTAACCATAAAAGAGGAGTTTATAAACGCATGAACATTTTTAAGAAGCTATGGGTCTTTGTGTGCCTAGAGACAAAAGGCCTACTCAGTGACCTAATATCGGGAAACCTGACGGAAACAGAAAAGGACAATCTGTTCTGGCTCTTTGTCACCCTTTGGGGGCTAGTCATGGTTACCTTTTTTATCCTACATGAATCAACCGGGGCGGTGTTTGACCTATGAAAGTAGAATTATTAGACGTTATGGGAAGTGATTTGACAGTAGTCAACGCTGCCAGAGTATCCTTTGCTATGGAGTCTGAGGAGTTCGGTAGCAGAGACAAGAAGCTGGTGCGATACCTAGCAGCTCACGGTCACTGGACACCCTTTGCACACGTACAGGTTCAATTGCGTATCAAAGCGCCTGTGTTCGTCGCTAGGCAGCTTGTGAAGCATCAAGTGGGTCTAGTGTGGAATGAGGTCTCAAGACGCTATGTAGACTTTACGCCAGAGTTTCACGCACCGGAGGCATGGAGGAAACGTGCGCCAGATAAGAAACAAGGTTCACTTAATGAAACATTTGAGGGCAGAGACGAAGAAAGGTTCGACGAGAAGTACTGGGACCTCATGACACGCTGTGAGACCATCTATAACAACATGCTTGCCTCTGGTGTAGCACCTGAGCAAGCCCGTATGGTCCTGCCACAGTCCATGATGACTGAGTGGTACTGGACTGGGTCTCTGGTGGCCTTTGCTCGTGTAGTGTCTCAGAGGCTCTCAGAGGACGCACAGTACGAGTGTAGAGTAGTAGCAGAAAAGATTGACCAACTGCTTGTAAACCACGGGCCAATCAGCTATAGTTGGTCTTGTTTAACTAAGAGGGTATAATTATGTCAATAGGCACTAGAGTTTACATTCACGATACTGCCACGGTGAGTATCAAGAAATGTTTAGCAGACAAAGGAGTGGCACGTTCCATAGACAGTTGGGACATTGTCATAACAGACGACAAGGGCGACACTGTGACCCTGTACTGCTTCGGCGACAACGCAGTACTCACAGCAGACCTGACAGGGGAAGGCGTATGACGGACGCAGAAGGACTACAGGCAATTTTTGAGTATCTTTTGTTGATACTCTCGATACCCGTAGGTTTATTCATATTTTTAATCTTGTTTTCTTGGGTCGTTGCACTAGCAGCAGACCCCTACGCTGGTTTACCAAGTGAGAAAGAAAGGAAGAACTTAATCAAAAAGAGAAAAGAAAGAAGGAGTAGTAAAGATGCGTTGTAAAGCCTGTAATAAAATTTTGGAAGACCTAGAGCTAATCCGTAAGGACTCACGGGGCGACTACTACGACCTCTGCGGAGTATGCCTGAGCAGTGTGTACGCCTGTGAAGCAGAAGACGATAACTTTTTTGATAATATTAGGGGAACCCTATTGACACCGGAGGCAGATTATGATACCCTCTACTAAAGTAGTACTTAGGTTACTACTTAAGTAATAAACTAGAGAAGTAACAGTAGTAGTACTACATTAGTTAACTTAAGTTTAGCAAAGGAGGTGAAAAAAGTAGACACAAGCTGAAATAACGTGGTATACTATTAGTATGGCCAGTGAGAATCATTGGTCAAAACAAAAGCAAACAACGGAGATTATTCCTATGGCAGCAACAGCAACAGTAATTGAAGGCATTGTAAACTTCAGCAACGTAACGCAACACGACGTGTTCAACGGTCAGTCAACGGGTGCTTACTCTATGACCATCACGATTGACGAGGAAGACGCAGCTTTCCTAGCATCACAGGGTGTCAAGATCAAGGACTACCAAGGCAACAAGCAGCGTAAGTTCAAGTCTAAGTACGAGGTCAAGCGTTTCACCGCAGACGGTCAACCGTTTACAGGTGAGGTCCCTTATAACTCTAAGGTCCGCCTCAAGTTCAAGATGGGTCAACCTCATCCTGTACACGGCATGGCTACTTACCTTGAGGCCGTCAAGGTCCTAGAGGAAGCAGAGATGGCCGAAGGTGATTCTTCGGACTTCTAGGGGTGTCTAAATTCATTAGACATGAGGGGTGTCCGAAGTGTTTATCTTCGGATGCCCTAGCCATCTACGACGACGGTGGGGCGCATTGCTTCGCCGTCAGTTGTGACTACCATATCAACGGTAAAACAGGTATGACAATAGTAACAACACAGAAGACAACCACTACGAACCCGCTAAACATGGCTGGTGTAGTGTCCTCTATACCTCAGCGTAGGCTGTCTCAGGATACCTGTGGGCGCTTCGGTGTGACCGTGGAGTACTCGACAACAGGTGAAATCATTCGTCACCACTACCCGTACTACAAGGTAGACACAGGCGAGCTGAGTTCCTCCAAGGTGCGCGAGGTGAAAACCAAGAACTTCCACACTACCGGAGACATATCCGGAGTTGGTTTCTTTGGTCAGAACCAGTGCAAAACAAACAAGTACATCACGATAACCGAGGGTGAGCTGGACGCAATGGCAGTCTACGAGATGTCAGGTAAGCAGTGGGACGTAGTTTCCCTGAGGTCAGGAGCTTCCAACGCAGCCAAAGAAGTCAAGGAACACCTAGAGTGGCTAGAGTCCTACGACACAGTTGTTCTGTGTTTCGATAACGACAAAGCCGGTGACGCTGCGGTGGACCAAGTCAAGGACTTGTTCAGCCCGAGCAAGCTAAAGATTGTCAAGCTTCCTCTGAAGGACGCTAGTGACATGCTCATAGCCAACCGTGTCAAGGACTTCACGCAGTCATGGTGGAACTCTAAGACCTACAGGCCAGACGGTATCATCGCAGGTACAGACACGTGGGACAACCTCGTGGAAAAGAGGAAAGTCAAGTCCATCCCGTATCCGTGGGAAGGCTTGAATACCCTCACGAGGGGCCATAGGCCTTACGAACTTGTGACCATCACCAGTGGCTCAGGCATGGGTAAGTCTCAGTTCATCCGTGAGATTGAGTACGACTTGCTCAAGCGGTGCGAAGGCAACATAGGTGTCCTAGCGTTAGAAGAGGACGTGTCAAGGACTGCTCTGGGCATCATGTCCGTAGCAGCCAACCGGCCTCTACACTTGGAAGAGGACACGCCCGTGGATGGCTTGAGACCCTTCTGGGAAGCCACTATGGGAACCGGGCGGTACTACCTGTTCGACCACTGGGGTTCTACTTCTGCTGACAACCTCTTGGCGCGTGTGCGTTACATGGCTAAGGCTCTGGACTGCAAGTTTATAGTCCTAGACCATCTGTCCATCGTGGTGTCAAGTCAGGAGTCAGGTGACGAACGTAAGGCCATAGACGAGATAATGACGAAGCTCAGGACTCTCGTGGCTGAAACCGGAGTATGCCTGTTCCTAGTGTCACATTTAAAGAGAAGCAGTGGGCAGGCTCATGAGGACGGAGGCAAGATATCTTTGTCAGAACTCAGGGGTTCACAGGCTATAGCCCAGTTGTCCGATATTGTCATAGGCATGGAGCGAGACCAACAGCATGAAAACGAAGAGATTAGGAACACCACAACTGTACGTGTCCTCAAGAATCGTTACACTGGTGAAACTGGTCCTGCTTGCTGGCTGTCTTATGATAGGTCTACCGGCAGACTGAGTGAGGTCGCTAATCCACACGTAGGAGATGACTTTTGATTTATCTTGACCTAGAGGCCAATGGCTTGACTCCTGACACCATTTGGTGCGTAGTGACCAAGGAAAACGGCGTAACATTGGTACATGGGGACCCTGATAGTCTCTCAGAGGCCCTCAGAGGCTCTCAGAGCGTCGTAGGGCATAACCTAATAGGATACGATATGCCTGTCCTAGAACGCCTCTGGGGCATCACAGTGGCTCCTGAGAGGGTCCTAGACACTTTGGTTTTATCACGTTTGTACGAGCCAAGTAAGTCAGGTGGACACTCTCTCAGAAACTGGGGAGAATGTTTAGGTTTCCCAAAAGGAGACCACACGGACTGGTCCCAGTTGTCACAGGAGATGATCGACTACTGCATCCGAGACGTTGAAGTAACAGAAGCAGTGCATCAGAAGTTAATGCAAGACATGACTTGCTTTTCCCCTAATTGCATAGAACTAGAGCATAAAGTACAAGCCTCAGTTCAGCAGCAGGAGATAAACGGATGGACTCTAGACCAGCCTCTGGCTAGGGACCTATGTGCAACATTTAAGGAGAGAATGAATGAAATCGAAGAAGACTTACAGCAGAAGTTTCCCCCGATTGTCCACGAGCGTTGGTCAGAGAAAACGGGGAAGCAGCTTAAGGACAAGGTTGAAGTTTTTAACGTGGGTTCTCGGCAGCAAATTGCGAAGAGGCTTTCGAGCCTTGGGGTTCGCTTCGACAAAGTCACGGAGAAAGGCAACCCAATAGTCGATGAAGCAGTCCTAGAGACCATCGATCTTCCTGAAGCTAAAGTCGTCAGTGAGTACCTGATGCTACAGAAAAGATACGCGCAGGTTAACTCGTGGCTAGAACACGTGAAGGAAGACGGCAGGGTCCACGGACGTGTCATTAGCAACGGTGCAGTCACAGGACGTATGACGCATCAGTCGCCTAACATGGCTCAGGTTCCCGCAAGTCACAGCCCGTACGGACACGAGTGTCGTTCCTGCTGGACTGTGCCAGAAGGTAAGAAGCTAGTAGGTTTTGACGCTAGTGGTCTTGAGCTGCGTATGCTGGCTCATTACATGAAGGACGAGGACTACACCAATGAAATCATTAACGGAGATATCCACACTGCTAACCAACGACTTGCAGGACTTGAATCAAGAAATCAGGCTAAAACTTTTATTTATGCCCTCTTATACGGAGCAGGAGATGAAAAACTTGGGTCTGTGGCTGGAGGAGGTAGAACAACTGGCAAGAAACTTAGAGAATCTTTCCTTAATAATCTACCATCATTCGCAGCTCTTAAAGACAGAGTATCAAATGCGTCTTCAAGAGGATACCTCACTGGACTTGACGGTAGAAGACTCCAAGTCAGATCTGAACATTCCGCTTTGAATACGTTGTTGCAGGCAGCAGGGGCTATCGTAATGAAGAAAGCACTGGTGATTCTGGACGACTACGCGAAGCTATGGAAGTTAGACTACAAAATTATAGGGAATATACATGATGAAGTCCAGTCGGAAGTTGCAGAGAAAGACGCAGAGAAGTTCGGTTGGCTCGCAGTCGAGTGCCTCAAGGCGGCGGGTCTGGAGTTTAATCTCAGATGTCCGCTGGACGGAGAGTACAAAGTCGGAACAACATGGGCGGAGACACACTGATGAGACAGGCACAGATTAATGAAGACGGGACCAGAGTAAGGAGCATACTAGAAACCACTGCAAGAAAAGGAGACATCGCTGAGTACTACGCTGTAACTTGGTTATGGGACAGAGGCTACGAAGTTTTTAAAAACGCAGGTTGTAATGGTCCTATAGATATGGTTGCTATCAAAGAAGGAGAGACAATTTTGGTAGATGTAAAGACAATACATATAGACCAAAGGGCAAAAAACAACGGCAGGACGATACGAAAAACAAGGTCCGAAGAACAGAAAAAACTAGGAGTAGTCTTTCTTGCTTTCGATCCTAACACACGCAAATTAAGATGGGTGGAGCATTTAGAATGAAAAACACGTACAACCTAGTGAGCGACATCTACAGCCTAGTGTCTACCAAAGAGGTAGCCGAAGGAGTAGACATCGAGAGTTGCATCGAGCTGTTCGGTGAGAACGTGAAGGACCTTATGCGTAAGGAGTTCACAGAGGTCCGAGACGACTCACGTAAGCTGCGTATGTCTAACATTGGACGCGATGAGCGTTTCCTGTGGAATGTGTACAACGACGTGGACAAAGGGGAAGATTTGACTCCTAATACGTACGTCAAGTTCCTCTACGGTCATATCATTGAAGAACTGCTACTGTTCCTCACAAGAGCTGCTGGTCACAAGGTGACAGATGAGCAGAAGAAGTGTGAGGTCAATGGCATCAAGGGGTCTATGGACTGTAGGATCGACGGGATTGTGACTGACGTGAAGTCCACTTCCACCTACGGGTTCAAGAAGTTCAAGGAAGGTACTCTGGCTTACGACGACCCTTTTGGGTACATAGGTCAGATCAAGGGCTACGCTCACTCAGAAGGTGAAACCAAGTTTGGCTGGCTGGCAATGGACAAACAGAATGGACACCTGACGTACCTCCTGTACGACTCAGAGGACACACAAGCTCCTGTGCACGACCTAATATCTTATGATATAGAAGAAAGGATCGAACGCATAAAAAAGCTAGTGGAGCAGGAGGAACCACCCGAAGTATGCTACAAGCCTATCGCAGATGGAAAAAGTGGCAACCAGAAACTCGCTATCGGATGCTCCTACTGCTCTTACAAAAAACAGTGCTGGCCTGCCGTAAGAGGGTTCGCATATTCATCAGGTCCACGTTATTTAGTAGAGGTATTCAATGAGCCGAAGGTCCAAGAAATCGAAGTTTCGTAGTGTCTTTGAGGAAGAGACTGCAAAGGTACTGGAGGGCTTCGAGTACGAGCCTTATATGGTCCCTTACACCATCCATCGTAACTACAAGCCAGACTTTGTACACATGGCTAGTGACACGCTGGTGGAGTGTAAGGGGTTCTTCAGGGAAGGGGACACTCAGAAGTACAAAGCAGTCAGGGACAGCCTAGAAAGCTACCAGAGACTTGTGTTTGTCCTCATGGGTCCAAACAAGAAAGTAAGAAAGGGTGCTAAGATGACAATGTCTGAATGGTGTGAGAAAGAGGGGTTCCCGTGGTACACATTAGATACGCTAGAGGAGTTGATAGAAGATGTCTCTAACAATGGAAGAAATTAAGGAACGTCTGCTACGGACTTACGACCCTGAAGACTTTTTGGAAACACTAGAGATAACCTCTGAGGAGCTTCTGGACAGGTTCGAGGACAAACTGATAAACAGACTAGAGTACTTTGCCGAGGAGTTAGCATTTGAAGAGGAGGACGAAGATGAGTATTGACCTAGCGACACCCGAAGAATGGGACGCAGTTAGTAAACCAAAGCACTACAACCAAGGCGGTACAGAGGCCATTGATTATATTAAGCAGCAGCTAGGAGAAGGTATCGTTGACTACTGTGAGGGCAACGTGATAAAATATTTACACAGATGGCGTTACAAGAATGGACTACAGGACTTACAGAAAGCTCAGTGGTACTTAAACAAGATGGTCAAAGAACAGGAGGCACTGGAATGAAAGTGATACAAGGGGCTTTCGGAGGAAACAAGCAGGACACAGACAGGATTAGCGTACCCCAAGTGTTTAAACTCATAATGGACAATGAAGACTTAGAGAACTACGATGACGCCTTTTGCATCATTAAGTCCGAAGAGTACATCATGGTTTCAACTAACATGGACACGTACGAACTAGCTTTCTTACTGGACCAGCTAAAACTGTCGCTATTAACTGGAGGAGAATACGAATTATGATGGACGCATATCAACAGTACATACACAAGTCTAGGTACGCTCGGTACATACCGGAAGAACAACGCCGGGAGACATGGGAAGAGACCGTGAACCGTTACTTGGACTTCTGGGTTTCAAAGGGTAAACTCACGGAGAAGGAAGCCTTGGACCTGTACGTCCCTGTGCATGACTTAGGCGTGATGCCCAGCATGAGGGCGCTTATGACCGCCGGGGAAGCCTTGGACAGAGACAATGTAGCTGGGTTTAACTGCTCCTATCTACCTATCGACCACCCTAAAGCCTTCGACGAAATGATGTACATCCTTATGTGTGGAACTGGGGTGGGCTTCAGTGTCGAACGTCAGTACATCAGTAAGCTACCTGAAGTAGCTGAGGAGTTCCATGATACAGATACCGTTATACACGTCGCTGACAGCAAAATTGGATGGGCTAAGGCATACCGAGAACTTATCGCAATGCTCTTTAGCGGTCAAGTTCCAAAGTGGGACGTGTCTGGAGTTAGAGCTGCGGGGGCAGCCCTTAAGACTTTCGGAGGTCGAGCGTCTGGTCCAGAACCTCTTGTTGATCTGTTTCAGTTCACGGTTGATATTTTCAGAGCCGCTAGAGGTCGAAGACTTAGCTCCATTGAGTGCCACGATTTATGCTGTAAAATTGCACAGATCGTCGTTGTCGGAGGAGTTAGAAGAAGTGCTCTCATCAGTCTTAGTAACCTCACTGACGATAGGATACGTCGAAGCAAGTCAGGACAGTGGTGGGTAGATAATCCCCAGCGTGGCTTGGCTAACAACTCCGCCTGCTACACAGAGAAGCCTGACTTTGAAGCCTTCTTGAACGAGTGGAAGTCTCTGTACGAGTCACGCTCAGGGGAACGAGGTGTCTTTAGTCGTGTCGCTAGTCAGCGTCAGGCTGAAAAGAATGGACGTAGGGACGCTACCTTTGACTTTGGGACTAACCCATGCTCAGAGATTATCCTGAGACCTTACCAGTTCTGTAACTTGTCGGAAGTAGTGGTTAGGGCTAATGACACCTTGGAAAGCCTGCGGCTAAAGGTACGCTCTGCTGCTATCTTAGGGACACTACAGGCAACCCTGACTGACTTCAGGTACTTGCGTAAGATCTGGAAGGACAACACAGAAGAAGAAGCGTTACTAGGGGTGTCACTAACCGGCATCATGGACCATCCAGTTATGTCAGGGAGGAAGAATCGTGCAGATCTACAGTACTGGCTCACGCAGCTTAAAGAGGAAGCTATTGAAACTAACCGTGTTTGGGCTGAACGCCTTGGCATCAATGTTAGCACTGCCATTACTGCTGTTAAGCCTTCCGGTACTGTATCTCAGTTGGTTGACAGCGCGTCTGGCATCCACCCTAGATATTCTGAGCAATACATACGACGAGTAAGGGCAGACGCACGAGACCCCTTGTGTGGTGTCCTAGAGGCCGCAGGAGTCCCTGTGGAACTAGACGTGACTTCTTCTACTACTAAGGTCTTCTCGTTCCCCATTAAGTCTCCTAAGAAGGCTGTGGTGGCTACGGACATGGGTGCTATGGAGCAGCTTGAGTTATGGGAGATGTATCAGGACTACTGGTGTGAACACAAGCCGTCCATGACTTGCTACTACAGGGACGATGAGTTCCTAGAGGTGGGGCAGTGGTTGTACAACAAGTTCGACAAGGTTAGCGGCATAAGCTTTCTACCTTACTCAGAACATACGTACCAGCAGGCACCCTATGAGCCAGTGGACCTAGAGACGTACCAGAGTTTAGTCAAAGATTTTCCCAAGGCTATCGACTGGAACATCTCAGAGGCTTTTGACATGACCGAAGGGTCTCAGCAGTTGGCCTGTGTTGGCAACAGTTGCGAGATTTAGAGTGAACTGGGGGTCTATTGGCCCCCTTATTCTCCCTGAGTCTGTCCCATTACAGCAGCAGAAGCAGCAGTAGTTAGCATACCACGTTGTCTTTGTTGTTCCGCTTTTAAAACCGCATCGCTAGGCTTGAAGTCTATAATCTCGTCTACAACTTCTCCGTAAGGTCTTCCGTCGCTCTTGCCTTTAGGGTGTTTATACTTTGTCCCTTCGCCCACCCCTTTAAGGTCCCTAACCATAGGAGGAGTAACCGCAATTAACCTATGAGGAAGAAGATGTTTCATTGCGTTGAGCGTCGGCACAGTGCCACGAGTCTTTTCCTGTATCTTACCGGCTATACCTTCAAACAAGTTATGCTCGTCTGACATAACCCCTATTAGTTTACCGTCTCTAGTTACCTTGACTAAGTAATTTATCCCACCTTCTGTTATAGCAGATCCGGGGCGAGACCCAGTTATCCAAACTCCTCCGTCTGCTGCTTGACCTGCAACAGAGTATTTTCTTTTTGTTTCTTTTAAACCTTGTGATACTGCTGCTTCCGCGTTCAACAGAGAGAACAGCTCATCAGAAGAAACATTGTCTCTATCCTTGAAAATCTTTTCTACTTTACTAACAAAAGGTGCTTTGACTAACACGTCCATGTGGTGTCGTCCCGTAGTGGCCTTACCTGCTCCGGGGTTTTTTATAGCTAATATAGGGCTTTCTGCGTTTTTAAAGGGTACATCAGCACCGCCTATCTTTGACGAAGGTTCTGTCCATACGGTACTAAAGTGGTTTTCTATAAAATCTAAGTCTTCGTTAGATATACGAACAGGCATTGTCTTTCGCTGCCCTGCTTCATCAAGGGGATACGGCTTTAATTTATTTGCTTTAACCATGTCAGCGTAAGCGCCGGGGTAATAATCAACAGTCTCAGCTACGTCTGACCGCCTCATTATCTCGCCCAGAAGGTCAGAACCACCTTGTCTTCCTGATTGGGCATGTATCCTGCCTAAGTACTGTCCCTGAGCTACTGCTCTATGGTCCCCAGAATCTAAAGGTTTTATTCCTTTGTTTCCCATCATTGATTTAAAAAGAGGAATGTCGTACATAGAGGTTCGTAGTTTACTGCCTGCTCCTTCCCTAGCTCTTTGCATTATCTGTTGAGAAGAAGTAGTTATACCTTGTTCTCTGTACTTTGCTCTAGAAGAAGGAGAAGCCATATCTTTAACAGTGTTTATTATTTGATCTGGCACCCAAGCAGCAATAGAGGCTGCCTTGTCAGGACCATAGTACCCCGGAATCACGTTATTAGCAGACCCAAGAAGCATCCCCTTTCCAGAGTCTGCTCCAGTAAGCTCATCTACACGTCTTCCTGCTTTTGCTGCTGTTGTAATGCCTCTTACAAAAGGAACAGCTTCAGCTATAGACAAGCCAGCAGAAAGGTCTCTTGCTTGCTCAGGGTAACGCTGGGCTAATTCCATAGCGTACTGCGCTGGAGCAGTGTCCATTACTGCTTCTCCTACGTACTGCTCAACTTCGTCAGGAATTAAATAGTCAGTAGCTGTTCCTACAACATTCCCAAGAGTAGCATCGACAGCATTACCAGCGGTCCTTAAGCCGTACTGTAAAGGATTAATTTCTCCTCTGTCGTACATTTGCCCTTCTTGGTCTTGTCTGTCAACCGCTGTTTGAAAGTTTCTTTTTATGTCTGCCAACATTCTCATATTATTCCATCCCTTGTTTTGCAACTTCAGACAAGTACCGCATCATTTCGTTCTTTTCTTCGTCAGCCATTGAGTAAAAAACGTCAGCAACTAGAAGCTGTGCAGCTACCGAAGTTGCTTCTACTCCTTGAGATTTTTTACCAGTTAAGGCTATTAGTCGATTTATGTAAGCTGGGTTCGTAGCAATTTTAGCAAAAACTTGTGGTATAAATAAAGCAGCAGCACCGGCAGCAAGTACAGGAGCAGGGGAAACAAAGCCAGCAGCAGCGGCACCACCAGCAGTAGCCGCAGACGCGAGCTGACCAGCGATGCCTCTAATACCGCCTGCTTCTGCACTTCTTAGCATCAGGATGCCAAAGTCCCCTGATGCTGATTCAGAAGCTTCTAGGACAATGTTCATCATCTGTCTAAAACGCCCGTAGTCTTTCCCCAAGATGTACTTAAACTTCGCGTTTTCAGCGGGAATGTCCAGCTTGTTAGCCAAGGACTTCAGGTCCGTGATTAAAAACTTTTCGTTAAAAACGGAAGAGAGTCTAGAAGACAAGAAACCTCTTTTGAACAACTCGTCTATCTCACTTGCTGAACCAAAAGGTAAGGCATCGGTTGAGTCTTTAGAAGCTTCTTTAAAAGCTGTCTGTAGACTGCCTCTAAGCGCCTGTAATTGATTTAAGTTGGTCGCTTTAGCCGCTAGGCTCCCTAAACCGAGATAGCTCCCTTGATTAGCAGCCCTTATAAAGCCCTTGTTAATCTTTGGATACAGGGCGTTTACACCTTCTCCGTAAGCAGACTTTAAAGTTTTGTAGGACTCTGCCGCGTCTGGGCTAACTCTAACCATAGCGTCATAAATAGCCCCACGCATCTGAGTAGCTACGTCTGCCAGCTCTGCTTGCACAACAGCGTTTCTTTCCGCACCTTCAGGACCAAACTTAGCTGTCACTCGCTGAGTAAACGACTTGTCTAAAGTAATTAGCTCAGATACTGGAAAGGTCCCATCAGGTAAGTCTCGAAGCCTAGACAACTGTTGATTCAAGAAGTCTATTGATTCTGGACTCAGTTCGTCTACTGCTTCTCCCTTTTTATTTTTTAAGTACTTAGTAACAGGATCTAAGATAGTAGCAGCGTCTACTCGCTGCCCTAAGCCTACCCCAAGGTTTGTCTTTATTTCGTCTAGTCCCTTAAGGTACGACTGCTGTACTGCGTCTTCCCCTGCTTTAATAAGAGCGTAAAAAGCTTCTCCCATAACATAAGGGTCTGCGTCCATTCCCGGTGCGTTCCGGTTGATTAAAGTAGTGAGTTCGTCTTGTACTACTTCGTTTACAGCCCTTGAGTTGTCTTCCATAGTTTGTCTAGAGATTAAACCAACGGAAGCAATGCGTTCTTTAAAGTTTTCTAAGCCGCTAGATCGTACTTGAGAAGGTAAAAGGGTTGCACCTCCTTGATTAAGTATAGCTTGAGATGCTTGTAAAGACTCTCTACTTCCTGCTCCGTAAGCACCCTCAACAACTTCTTTAGCTGTTTGTTCCGCACTAAGACCCATCTTGTGTTTAGCTGCGTAGTACATAGGCTTTACTTTAGAAGCTAAACCTAAAGTAACCATGTCAAAACCCATAGACCATAGAGCGTTTTCAACCGCTAAAGTATAAGCATCTATTTCCTCAGACTCTTTGAACTGGGTTTCTGAGACTACAGTCCCTGCTCCTGTTCCAAGAGCACCCCCAGCAATGCCGCCTATGACAGCACCCGGAGGACCACCTACCATAAAACCAGCGCCTGCCCCAGCTAAACCACCAGCCATTCCTCCGGGGACATCTAAGTTCTTCTGGAGCCACGTAGGGCCTGCCTCTTCTTCTACTTCAGGTTTGCTAAGAGTCGGGTTTTGCGCCCTATGTTGTTGAACCCTTTTTTGAAAAGGAGAAAGAGTCCCTGTTGTTTCCTCTTCTTCCTGCTGCTGTCTGTACAACGCTAGTCGTTCTTGAAAATTAGCCATTTAGTACATACCTCTTAGCTCTTGGACTGATACTTCGCCTCTCTGGAAAGCCTCCATAGCTTCTTGCCTTTCTGCTTCAGGAATAAAACTAAGGTCTGGCTGCGTTAAAGATCTTTGGTAAGAGGTAAAATCTTCAGCAGTTGCTAAAGCCACTCCGTCGCGCATCAAGTCTTCTGCCTGTTCTAACAAGACTTTTAATCTGCCTAGGTTGCTTTCACCACTAGCTTGATAGCTTCCTATCTGATCGATTAAAAATTTACGTTCTCCTTCAGAAATAGCACCAGTAAAACTTTCTAAACGAGCTAAAACAATGTCTCCAAGTCGAGTCTCAAACTCACCAATATCTTTAGGTGTTTTTCCTAAGAAATCAGTCAAACCTCTAGACATTCTTCGGACAAAACCACCAGTTGTAACGTCACCGGACTCTAGCAAATCAATAGATTCTCTTATGTTCTTAGCAGATCGTCGTAAAGAAGGAAGTTGAACAACGGCTGATACTCTTGCTTCGTTAAACTTTTGTTCTTCTGTAGTTTGTCCCGCGACTTCAGGCCTGTCAAACATACCTCCCCCGGTTGTTCCTGAGACAATAGTCAAAGCGCCCACTGGTTTTTCAGGGGAGTTTGGGAAAGGGAGAATAACCTCTCTGCCTCTACCTTGTTCATCATATTGAGAAGCCCGTGTAAACAAGTTTCCTTGGCTGTCTCTAATAACAACCTCACCTTTAGTTGTCCTGTCTCCGCCAGCAGTAGTAGCAAACTGGTTGTATATCTCAAAAGCTTTTTCTGGAGGCACTTGATAGGCTTTAGCAAGTCTAAAAAACCTTTCTCGATTCTTAGGTTCACTAATTTTCGCTCCACTGGCTCCCGCAACTTTTGCTAGGGCTTGTTGCCCCAACTCTACTTGTCTAGCCTGAGCTAAACCACGTGCTTCCAGAGCTTGTTCAATAAGACCCTGATCTGCCAAAGCTGCTGCACCTTGTCTCATTTGTAAAGGAACACCGCTTAACATGTCCCTCCCTGCTGAGACTCTCGTTGCTTTTTCCGAAGCTTCCCTAGAGGCCTGCATCATTTGCTGTGCTTCTTTCTGGTAACCGGCAGCACCTAACTGCTGGGCAATAGTAGCCAGAGCAGCAGGGTTATTAGAAGCCATTGCTTGCTGCCCTTGCTGCATCAACTGGTTAAACTCTTGCTTCTTTTGCTTCTGCTTCATCTGCCCCGGAACACCACCAATAGCAGCACCCAAGCCAAACAAGCTTTCTGCCATTTGTGGCCTACCTAAGTTAGCCAAGAACTGTTGTGAAAATTTAGCCATTACGTGTTCTCCTTATTTGAACAAGCCGCCGAGGGCTGCTGAACCTAATTGGCCACCTACTCCACCGGCAATATTGGCTTGTGCTAGTGCAGACTGAAGCAATGCCTCAAGACCCGTAGTGTAAGTTTCACCGTAAGCTCCTGCTTGCTCCGACAGTGCTTGTCTCTGACGCTCTGCTGTGGTCATTCCGGGTTGCAACGCATTGAGCAACTGTGCCTGTGGTACGTAGCCAGCAGCTAGCATACCAGTGCCTAACTGAGATTGTCGTTGCTGCTCTTGTCCTGCAAACTGCATAGCGTTTAACATGGCTTGGTTCTGGGCTTCCGACTGAGCTTTAGCCATTGCTAGTTGCTCTGGAGTACCACCAAACTGGGCTGTAGAGACCCCTAGCCTTCCCTGTGAGGCCATGCGTTGCTCCAGAGCAAGCCTCTGACGCTCTTGTTCTGGAGACATAGCCGTAAGCATACGGTCGTACACCTGTTGCTCACGTTGCGCTATAGGTGTCCTTGCTTGCCCAAAGTACATCTCTGCGTCTTTCATGGCTTGCTGTTGGAAAGCCTGTTCTTCAGGAGAAGTAGCGAGGTTGTACGACATTTGACCCGTCTCTGGGTCCTGTGACATACCAAACTGACCACCAGTAGCAGAAGTAACAGTGTACGGTTGAAACTCTAGCATACCTGAGAGCTTATCTGCTAGACCACCTTCTGCTGAAAACTCTTCGTACGCCCTTTCGCCAACTGCTCCTACGTCTTCGTACCCTTTTTTAGCAAGGGCTAATCCCGCAGCTCCTAATGCCCCGCCTCCAATATCAGAAACAGCATCGCCGCCTTTTATCCAATCTTCAAACCAGCCCATTAGTAAGTTCCTCCATTAATCGTCCCAGTCGCCAGTGTCCCAGTAAAGGTCAACTCAGGAATTGTGACAGTCCCTGTGAACGTGGGTCCAGCCGTGTTTGCTTTTGTGGCTATTGCCGTTGCAATGTTGTCGAACTCAGTTTCAAACTCAGTCCCCCTAACAATTTTATTAGCATCGCCAGCAGACAAAGTATCTTTGGCGGCAAAGTCAGTCAGTTTAGTATAATTACTCATATTGTTTTACCTACCAGTGCAAGTACGTTTATTTCTTGTAAAGAGAGTTCTTCTCCGTTAATGTCGGCTTCCATACCAATACTCAAAGTTCCGCCGCTTCCGTTAGTGTTAATAGCTTCTTTAGAAGTTAGGACACCATCTGAAAACTGAGCTACGGTGTATTCATTGACCGACTGTACACCAACGGGTGTTTCTTTTAAACCGAACTCAGCCTTTGCTTCATCTTTTAAAGTAAGGAACGCTACGTTGTAAGAAGACCCAAAGTCATAGTCCCACTTCAGAAAAATGTTTAAACCACTCCCGCCTACTATCGTCGGTCTGAGCTTCTTAAGGAACTTAAGTTTAGAGGGGTCTCCAAAAGACAGCTCTGGGCTAAAGTAACTAAAACTGTAGGAGCCACCGTTGTCCTGAAAACCTGAGTACTGCCCTATACCTAGTGAACTACCTATGAGCAAAGTCCCTTCACTCTTTCGTTCGTAACACGTAAAGCTAGTTCCGGGCCAGCGTGTCACTCTGTACGACCCGTTTTCTAGTGTCCCTCTTACGTCAAAACAATAGGTAATGTTCTGGTTTACGAAAGTAAGCAAGTAGAAGTTTTCCTCTGGGTGATACACAGACTTGTAGACTTCGTTAGCTTCCCTGAGTACCTGAATAATGTCTGTAGTAATTGTACCGGATAAACTGCTTAGTGGCATGGACTTTTCTTGGATTGTTCTTCCGAAGCTCTTTAGGCCTGTGTGGGACAAGAATATCACGTCTACACCAGTGTGTTGTATAGTGTCTCTGCCTACGCAGCCTACACCTACTACTGTGTCTGACAAAGCCATAGTAGCAGGAGAGTCAGCACCCTCGTAAACTACGATACTACGCTTACCAAAAATAATTAATTTATTATTATGGGCAGATAGTGCTACAACTTCGTCGTGACCGTCAGGCCATACTTTAGACAAGTTAATGGAACCAGAGGTCCCACCTAGCCAGTCATGGCCAATCAAAAGATCAGACCAATAAACAGTTGATTTATCCGTAGCAAAGTCAGCAGTCCAGAGTCTACCGTAAGCTGCTAGGACTTCATTCCCGTACATACTAGAGGTGACACCGGCTGCACCTGTGACTGTGCTTAGTTGCAACACGTCCCCGTTAGTGCCGCCGGGATTAACAGTTGCAATGTTGTTGTAAATAAGAGGCTCGTAGCCACGCTGGAAAAAGTAGATGCTGTCGTTAAAGTTGACCATCTTCCAGTCATCAGCAGTAATTGTGTAGCTGCCGGGAGTCTCATCAGCTAACGTGGTTGTACCACTGAAAATCTTGTTGTTGCCTACTGAGAAAATCTCGGTGTTACCTGCGTCGTCCCTGAACTCCTTGATAGAACTTAAGAAGTCACTACCTAGCTGCGTCTTATCAGTCGTGATGACCAAGTGACCCTTACGTGCTGCAATACGCCCTCTCTTGTCGATAACAGCGTTGTCTGCTGTTTCAGCAAAGGAAGGGTCCTGAGCTAATGGTGCGTCCTCAGTGTTGATGCCTTGGAACGCAGGTGCTACAAGATTAATACTTTTGAGTTCTTGTGCCATATAAGTACCTTAAGGCGTGTAGAAGATAGTTTCTTCGGGGTGTCTAGCGGCGTCCATAGCAATAGCATCGGACAAGTACTTGTTAGCCATTGAGAAGTACTCAGTACTGGACGTGCCACCTGTTTCCCCACGTTCTCGTGAAGCAAAAGCTACAGCAAGGTGCGTCACAGGCATAGGAGGTATCTTTAGCGTGTCGGTGTCAGCACTTAAGTCAGGGTTACGTAGCGCACAGTTAAAACGTAAGGAGTAAACTCCGTCTGGCTTAGGGTAAACATCGATTAACGTGTCACCGTCTGAGTCAACACCGTTGTACGTGTAGTACATGGGTGCACCAGAGACAGGGTTTCCTAAGAGAAACTGTGAATCAAACCAGTTGTTAGTCTGGTACTGCATTATTAAGTTTGACGTATCGTTCAACACGTTTAGCTCTTTAATGTTATTCTGGCTACCAGTTAAAGAGTAGTTGAATACGTCAGCAGTAGTAGTGATTGTAAGGGTAGTCCTAAGTGCAGACCAGTCCCACGAGGTTTCTACGAGGTCCTTAGCGTCATTAATAAGGTCTCCGATTAGTTTGCTGTAGGAAGTAGACTGAACAGAAGAAACCTCTGTTTCTCGTAGTCTCCTAAGCACATTATTAACTAAATCTAAATAAGTCATTAGATCATTCCTTTAAACAAACTTTCATTAATGATTCGATCAAGTTCAGAAGTGTAGTCTTTTGGTTGATACTGGACTCCTGTAAAACCGGGAAGCTGATAAGAAACTCCTCCCATATAGGGCTGTCCACCGCTTAACATACCACCGCCACCAGAGCGTACACTTCCACTACCGCTACCGTCGCCGTCACCAGAGCCGTCTCCGTCCCCGTCACCATCCCCATCACCTTCTCCAGTACCTGTACCTGTCCCAGTGCCATCACCGTCGCCAGATCCATCTCCGTCACCAGAGCCACCACCGTCTCCATCGCCAGTATCATCGCCACCGCCAGCTTCCCCACCGTCACCAGTGTCTACACCGTCTCCGTCAGTACCAGCGCCACCTCCGTCTACAGCGCCTCCTATATCTACTACGTCTTCGTCAACAATGTCTCCGACGCTGACTTCTTCAACAACTTCTTCAAGAGGGTCTACTGCTTCTGGAGTTTCTGTAACTACCTCAGGTACTGGGGTAACTACCTCAGGTACTGGGGTAACTACCTCAGGTACTGGGGTAACTACCTCAGGTACTGGGGTAACTACCTCAGGTACTGGGGTAACTACCTCAGGTACTGGGGTAACTACCTCAGGTAAGACAACAGCAGGATCAACTTGGGTATTACCTCCTACGTCGATAACGCTTTCTTCTTCAGCAACGTCTTCTTCGCCTTCTGCGGGTAGTCCTTCATTTACTGTTTCTTCACTAATAACTTCCCCATGTTCCCCGTAAACACCGTCTTCCCTAGGAAGACCTATAGGATGTGGGGGGTTAAGGTCGTCACCAAAAGGACCAAGCCATCTTCGCCAACCGTCAGGCCAATTGTAAATATAAATAACACCGTCTTCAACTTTCCAAAAAGGGTCAGGCGATGATGTGGCTTCTTTATCTGGGTCTCCTACGTTTGTTGATTCACCACGAGCTGGAGGAACCTCAGTATCTGGAGTAGTTTCAGTAGCTTCAGTAGTTGGAGTAGCTTCAGTAGTTGGAGTAGCTTCAGTAGTTGGAGTAGTTGGGGCAGCGGTACTAGCGCCTCCGCTTTCAGCGCCACCCCCGCCACCGTCAGGCGCTGATTCATCAACTGCTTCTACGGGTTGTTCTGGGAGAAAAGGATCTACTTCTATCTCTACTTCAGGTTCTGTTATTTCTATAGGTATTTCGGCTATAGGTACTTCGTCAACTACAGTTTCTGGAGTAGGTAAAGGAGCAGTAGTAAAGTCTTCGTCACCTATGGTTTCCTCAACGGTTGAAGTACCCAATAGGTCTGAGTCTGGATCTAAGGAAACTACTTCCTCTACTTCTGCTGCTCGTTCTGCAAAA
>Ga0206129_10001200_pt1 | contig 35631 bp, 33 predicted proteins | sample Helgoland_Spring_8_FD_148616 | JGI IMG/M metagenome (GOLD analysis project Ga0206129, IMG submission 148616) | Pelagic subsurface seawater microbial communities from Kabeltonne, Helgoland, North Sea - Helgoland_Spring_Bloom_20160502_2 | ecosystem: Environmental > Aquatic > Marine > Epipelagic ...
CTATTTTAAACAGGGAACCGATTGGGAAAAGGATAGTGAAGATAAACAACACTTGAAAAAATTAATAAAAAATGTGGAATCAAAGAACTATCACAATTTACAGGAATGGCAAAATGACCATCCTGATTCCCGAGAATGTGATACGCGGGAGAATCAACACTATATGAAAATAGCAACAGAAGCCCTTGGCGGAGCCGATTTCAACAAGGATTCCATTTATTTATCAAAAATAATGAAACATATATTAAAAGATGTTATTGTGAAACCACAATAGGTTTCGTATTACATTTATAGGTTATCCATAAATGTAATTTACCGTAAGAGTAGTATATTTCTTTATATTAAATACTAATATATATTGTACATAAACTTCTCGTGGAAAGTCAAAACGAATTTTCAGAAATGGACATTTATAAATGTCCGAAACTGATATATAGGATATACTTTTTTTGGAAGAAAACGAGTTTTTTCCTTATGCAGTGTTTTGTAGTTATATTAATTTTGGGAATAAATACTTGACAGGTTAATAAAAATAAAGAATAATATAAACGGCGTTTTTTTTTGTCCAGTTATTTTAGGAGAAACTGGACTATGAAAAACGCCAAAAAACCCACAACTTTTTTTTGTAAAAAATGTGAGTTTAGATGCAACAAACAGAGTGATTTTACTCGGCATTTATTGACTGCAAAACATAAAAATTTGCAAAAACTGGACAAAACTGGACAAAAAAACGCCATTTATATTCCGCAGGATTATAAGTGCGAATGTGGGAAATTATACAATGTAAAAAGTAGTTTCTACTATCATAAAAATAAGTGTAAAAACGCCTTAGTGGTAATGCATTCTCCTAATTGCAGAAACACACTCACTTCTGTAAATATGGAGGGTGCCGGTAACGATGACGATAAAATAGATTTATTAATAGGCGAAATAAAACGGAAGGATGAAATATATCAAAAGGAACGGGACGAACATAAAAAAGAAATCCAATTGTTATCTGAACAAATCTCAAAAATATCAACAATTACAAATAACACCACGACAAATACAACAAATAACAATAAATTCAATTTGAATTTCTTTTTGAATACCCAGTGTAAGGACGCAATGTCAATACAATCTTTTATGGAGAACCTACAATTAGGAGGTAAGGAATTAGAACACATGGGCGACGTAGGTTATTTAACCGGGATGATTGATATTTTCAATAATACATTAGGTAGCATGGATATTTACAAACGACCTTTACATTGTACCGACCTAAAACGCGAGGTTCTCTATTTTAAACAGGGAACGGATTGGGAAAAGGATAGTGAAGATAAGCAGCACCTAAAAAAATTAATAAAAAATGTGGAATCAAAGAACTATCACAATTTACAAGACTGGCAAAATGACCATCCTGATTCCCGAGAATGTGATACACGGGAGAACCAACATTATATGAAAATAGCAACGGAGGCCCTTGGCGGAGCCGATTTCAACAAGGATTCCATTTATTTATCAAAAATAATGAAAAATATATTAAAAGATGTTCAGGTTAAACCGCAATAGGTTTCAATATATTGTAGTCAACCTCTCGTAGAAAATATATAAACATCGAGGAAGATGTCCGCGGTAAATAATTGATTAATATATATAAATGTAATATGATTTATATATACAATGGTGCGAATATGTTGCGACCCCTATACAAATACGCTATATAATGGACATTTCGAATTATTCCCATTTGAACTGAGTGATTTTCAAAAATATGCAATTGAATCAATAGTTGATGGAAATAATTGCTTGGTAACTGCACACACTGGTTCGGGTAAAACATTGCCGGCTGAATTTGCATTGCAACATTTTGTAGAGCAGGGAAAAAAGGTGGTATATACATCGCCAATAAAGGCATTATCAAACCAGAAGTTTTACGAATTTCAAAATAAATATCCCCATATTAGTTTCGGTTTATTTACCGGGGATATTAAAACAAATCCCGAGGCAGATGTATTAATTATGACGACAGAAATACTAATGAATAAATTATTTTTAAAGGACCAACAAATTAAAACCCAAATGGATTTTGAATTGGATATAGATAATGATTTGGCGTGTGTAGTATTTGACGAGGTCCATTATATAAATGATAGGGACCGCGGACAAAATTGGGAAAAAACAATATTGATGTTACCAAAACATATACAAATGGTGATGCTTTCAGCGACAATAGATGCACCTGAGAAATTTGCAGCTTGGTGTGAGAATGGTCGTTCGAATCAAGTATATTTGTGTTCTACCCCACATCGTATAGTTCCATTGGGACATTATGGATTTATAACAACAAATGAGTCACTATATAAGTCAATCAAAGATGAGTCGCTGAAAAAGGAAATAAAAAATGACATGGACAAATTAATATTGTTGAAGGATTATAAGGGTACATATAACGAAGTTGGTTATTTAAAAATAAACAAATATTTAAAAATGTTGGAAGATAAAAAAGTATTTGTGAAGCGAATGCATGCATTGAATAACTTATCATTATTTTTAAGAAATAATAAAATGCTACCGGCAATTGTGTTTGTATTTTCCCGAAAACAAGTTGAGCAGTTTGCGCAAGAAGTAACCATACCATTATTAGAAGATGACAGTAAAATCCCTTATATTGTGAAAAAAGAATGTGACCAAATAATGCGTAAGTTACCGAATTATCAGGAATATATGAATTTGAAAGAATATACGGAGTTAATTAAGCTATTGGAAAAGGGAATTGGTATTCATCACTCTGGAATGATACCCATTTTACGCGAAATTGTTGAGTTAATGATATCAAAGAAATATATAAAACTATTATTTGCAACAGAATCATTTGCAATTGGATTAGATTGTCCGATTAAAACCGCGGTATTTTCTGGATTAACCAAATTCGATGGAGAACACATGCGTTATGTACTGCCCCACGAGTACACGCAAATGGCGGGTCGCGCGGGTAGACGTGGAATTGATAAAATCGGCTATATAGTACATTGTAATAATTTGTTTTCATTACCAACCCAAACCCAATATAAGCAAATAATGGGTGGTGTGCCCCAAAAGTTGGTGTCAAAATATAAAATATCATATAATTTAATTTTGAGTTTGTTGAAAAGTGGTAAAACGCGGGATTTTCATACATTTTCTGAAAACGCAATGGTATATAATGAAATCAATAACAATATAGAGAACCAGAAAATTAAATTAACCGGAATAAGAGATAGATTGGTAGACAAAAAAAGGAGTGTTACAATGTTACAAACGCCATACGATGAATGCGTGAAATACATTGAAACGCAACAAAAATTGCCGAATTTGAAAAATAAACATAGAAAGCAAGGAGAACGGACAATAAAATCATTGGAAGACCAGTATAAAAAAATATTACAAGATGTAAATGTAGTGAAGGAATTGGAGGATTTAAATAATACAGAACAACGTGAGATTCAAAATTTAAAATTTTTGGAAACATATATATACGAGCAAAGTAATCGTGTGTGTGCCGTATTGGAGGAGCGCGGTTATATTGAAAAAAATGAAGATGAATATACGTTATCGGAAAAAGGCATAATTGCAAGTCAACTCGCGGAAATACACCCGCTTATAATGACAGAAATGTTATTAAGTACGAATTATTTTGCAGAAAATAGTGTAGAACAAATCATCGAGTTTTTAAGTATTTTCACAGATATTAAAGTAAAGAGCGATATCAAGGCGGAAGTACCCGACGATAAAACGGAGATGAAATCACTGATGTTAGATGTTTTATGTAAAGACGATATATATACTCTATGCGAGAGCGAAAAAAGTTTGGACACTGGAATAACATACGGTTCATATAATTTAGATATTTATACATATATGGAAGACTGGTGTAACTGCGAGACCGAGATGCATTGTAAGGGTATATTAAAAATAATGGAAGGAAATAAGGGAATAAGTATAGGAGAATTCAGTAAGGCATTATTAAAAATATCGACAATCGCAAAGGAAATATATAATGCGTGTTATGAAAAAGAAGAATATGATCTATGTAAAAAATTATTGGAAGTGGATGGTAAAATAATGAAATTTATAGTAACAAACCAGAGCTTATATGTATAACAAAATTGATTATTTGAAAAACGATTATAATATATTATATATATGTATTATAATGGAAAGCAGCGATGATGAATCGTATGCGTCTTCACTTGATAGTTATGAAGCTGAAAATATAGACAATGTTTATTACGATGATCAGGAATATCACGACGATGAACGTGTTAACAATAATTATTATATTGGAGCGTGTGGAATAAACGACAATAAAATATTATTATTGAGTGTAATATCACCCAAGTCATTTTTCAAGTATCATATAGATGATGTCTCCAAATTTCTAAAATATCAGTCGTTAGTGTACATAAGCGACCCCCAAATCCAAATTATAAAGTTGAAATATGAATATATTAATGATGAATTATATTATACATCAGTTAATAAAACATATTATTTGCGAATAATACAACGGTTCTGGAAAAAACGGTTATTGGAACGAGAGGACATTTATAGAAAACGTGTTAATATAGGCGCAATGAAATATCGAGAGTTAAATGGACGTTGGCCCAGTGGTTTAAATAATGTACCGGGAATCAATGGCCTATTGTATAACAAACTGTAAAAATTGATTTATATTTTTTTTATAGTTAATGTATAAATAAAAATGGTAGAAATTGCATATACGCGATATTTGTATGTAGAAGATGAGGTGTGTTATTCCCTAATGTTAGCATTATTGGAACGAAATAAGGAGGAATCGTTATTTTGGGCATATGAACTTTATTTTTCGGGTTTTAAAATATTTGATTATTTGTTTAATTTGTATGAGGGATTATACATAACAAAAAAGAATATATTAAGTGGGCTCAAAGAATTACATAATGAATGGTTAATTGATAAAACAAAACATCATATAACCGGAACATTTATAATCAATATGATAAATTATAAATATTCGATATCTAAATTTATTAGAAAATTTTATAAAATAAAATGTAAGGATGTGAAAGAAACAAAAAAGTATTCAAACGTGATAGAGCAAATGAAACCGGAAGACTCTAACAAATATGTAACCAAGACGTATCCCGAAAAAGCATATAGTACATTACCCAATGAGTGTAAATATTATATAAGAAAACAATTAAATACGTTATGTGAGCAGCCCCTAACATATGATGTAAAAATATATACACATAACTGGCTGTATTATGCATCAAAAACCGAGATATGGACGCATCGAATCGCAATGTATAATGGAAGAGTAGACGATGAATTGAAGGATGTTATATTTGATTCCATAGAAGATAAGGAAAAATTTGATGACCACTACGATTTAGAGCCGGACGAGCAGTCATTAGAAACACAAGAAAAGAGTTTGGGCCGGGACGAAGAACAGTTTACCGTCGAGGATTTAATTAAAAACAATGGGGGTATTATTGAATGTGTAAAGGAAGAAAGTAGTTAATGCAAATAATGTACCTCCCCATAAGATGTCAGTGAGTAAAATACGTAAACTCCATTTTTTAATTGTTGCATAATTTGTAAAATCGTATACGGCGTAAATAGATAAACCGAGTAAAAATGCATCGAAAATCGTTTTGTGCTGATATATAATAAAATACCATAATGTAAGAATCAACGTAATATAACAAGCAATTGCGGCAAATGGTTCAACCGTCATTGGAGAACCTTGAATATTTTGAATCATTTTACCAAACCCCATAGGAAGTGCGATATATTGAATATACACACCATCCAATATAAGCATGACAATAGAAATGAATAGTATATTATAGTGGGATTCCATTATAGTATAAGGTTATATTTTTTTTAAAAGTGTATTATTTTCAGTATTCGTAGTTTGTATATAATAAAGGCAAATGTGGTTTAAATTGCTAAGAATACTAGATATAGAATGATAAGAGTATTTATGTAATATGGATGGTTCATTATATACAATTTTGTATATTGTGTTTGGGGGAATATAAAGCATTTGACCGCGTGAAATTGTAAAATCAGTGAAACTGTCATTAACAGTATCAGTATCAGTATCAGTATCAGTAACATTAAATATGTAATTTACATAATCAGGATTAACCGTTTCATCTTTACGGGGTTTTATATGGATAGAAATATTTCCACTTTCGACGTATAAAAACCGCCTATAATAATTATGTGTCACGCAACTTGTGAAGGCATTAGATGACCCTCCCAAAATTTCTAAATTTGCGAAAAAACAACTGGGTGGTTTAATAAATCGGGAAAATTCTGGTTCTCCATATATAAAATTATGTTGGGTATAGTATTCATTTTTTTTGTTTTGTTGTAGAGAAATATTTAAAGATTCATATGGTATAATAATGTTTGACTTGTCTTTGCTGTCATTTAAATTAATATTAAATGATAAATCTACCGGCTGAATGTATAAATCATTCATGTTAGAAATAATTGGGTCTGTTTTGCATATTTTTTGCAATTCGTTATTATTCGTGTAATCATTTTCATATATTTCAATGCTTGTTATTGATTTATTTTGCTCATAAATATTGAAATAAAAAATAATAATGATAAAAATAATAAAAAAATGTAATATCGTATTCATATACATATATCAGAGTTAAAAGAATAATTATTAGAACGAAAGTTAATTATCATTATCAATCATTGGAGCCAAATAGAAACACAATGATTTGTCCTTATCTTCTGTATCATCTAAATAATATACGATTTTAATGGGAAAATTTTCGGTAATATGAATAAACACATATTTGGTTAATTTCGAGAAAGTAGAAATATTATTTAAATAGTTTAATGTATATGAAGTTTTGAGTTCCATATCCTCGGTGATGCTATATTCATTTAGATCATTAATATCAATATTGACTTTCATTTTGCCAGTTTCGATACTGTGTGATGTAAATTCAATAATTTCTTCGTTACATTTAATTGTAGCATAATCGCCAAATAATTTCAAATGACTAATTACATTTGAAAAATTAGAAGAGGAAAGCTGTATATCGGCGTTGGTTTCTTGTTCGGGAATTTGCATAATGTCTTGCTCAATATCAACGAGGGGAATTTCAAATTCTCTTTTTAAAATTTCTTTATTATCACTCTCGAAATAAATGCGTAAATTATCGGGTGATTCGTCAGTATATTCAAATTTAATGGAATGCCCCTTTTCACGTGTACTTAAAATCTTTGCAAGAATATTGGTGTTAAGTCCAATGGAAACGTGACTATTTACGTCAAACTCATCAAACCAATCATTAATAATATTAAGTTCAAAAATAGTAATATTTGCTGAATCAGTTGATTGAAAATATAGTTTATTTTTATTAAAAGACACTGAAAGAAGATCAGTAAATGTTTTTAGGTTTTGAAACAGAAACGAAAAGTTTGAAGCTTTAAATTCATTCTGGATGACGAAATGCATGGTTATAAATAATACATAACAATTATTATTTATATATAATCAATTTTTAATAACGATTGAATAACGTTTTCAATAGTTGGATAGAATCTTTTTTAGAATGATATACGTATCTGTCAGCATTTGACGAATCCGTATACGGAGAACATATATGTTCTATCGTACTCATCATGTGAGGTGTATTGTAAATATGCATAAATTTAAGTTTTGTTGTACACGGGGTATCATTTCCCACAAGTTTAGTGCAGAAATTTTTAAGTAAATCACCCTGGGTTGCAATGGATGTAGCGGTAAATCCATTTAAATCCATATGCAATTCAAATTCGTCGTGGGTTTTCAATATTTGCTCAATTAAACACAATGCATAGTTTGAAATATTATCATATGTTTGTTTATTTAAAAGAGTTTTCAATGTGTTATAATTAATATATAGTTTATAACTGTCTGGTAGTATGACCATAGGTTGTGTTTTCAATTCCATTATTTTAATTTAAAAGATTATTTTTAAATTAAAATAATAAATATTTTATATTGTTTAGTTGTTGAACTTATTTTTTAGAAGTAGTGTTACCAGAATAACTTGCATCTTCTACATTACTTTCAGAATTGACAGAATTATCCGAATAAATTACATCTTCTACGTGGCTTTCATTATTAACAGAATTATCTTCTGATAATATCTTTATTCTATCGTCATATAATGCTTTATTTACTTCCATTGTAAATGATTGAAGTTTCATTATGATATCTTTCATTTCAGTAATTTCACTAAGTATTGTTTCAAAACGCGCCTCATATTCGGTAACGAGTTCTTCTGAAAACGATGAATTACCGTCGATCGCATTTTGATTATTTTCTAAATCATCTAACCGGATTTTAATAGTATTAAAAATCCCATTTAATGTATTTGGTTGTTGTATTCTACCAGGAGGTTGTTGCGCAGTGGGGCTAGGTGGATTATTTTCAGTTGGAGTAGATCTTCTATTTCTTGCTCTTGCTAATGCAGACGACATATAATTTATATAATATATAATTTGTATGTATAATACGTATTATGCGATCATTTTCATTTTTATTGGTTCGTGATGTGAATAAGGTGTAATAAATTCTAAATCAGATAAACAATAATCGTTAATATTTGTATGTTTATTTTTAATTACTACACGCGGAAAAGCTTTTGGTTCATTGCATAATTGTTTTTCTAAACTTGGAATATGTTCTTCGTAAATATGCGCATTTCCCAAAAAATAAACAAAGTTATCGGGTTCTAAGTCACAATGTTTTGCTAAAATATGAGTTAAAAATGAATAAGACGCAATATTAAATGGTACGCCTAAACCAACATCACCACTGCGTTGATATAAAGAGCAACTCAGAAATTTGTGCTCTCGTACGTGAAATTGCATTAATACGTGACACGGAGGAAGAGCCATTTCATCAATTTGCTGTGGATTCCAAGCCGAAACAATAAGTCTACGGGATGTTTGCGTTTCTGTATTTTTCAAATCATTAATAATATTTTGCAATTGGTCAATGCCTTGATTTGTATAATCTGCGGACCTGTTTGTATATGGTGCATTAAAATGTCGCCACTGATGTCCATAAACCGGTCCAAGGTCGCCTTCTTCATATGATAAATTCCTGGATTCTAGAAATTCTTTGCTGGCGTTTGCGTTCCATATATTAACCTTTTGTTCTTTTAAAATGTCATTGTTTGTATGACCATTAATGAACCAAATAAGTTCTTTAAAACAAGTTTTCCACGCAACTTTTTTTGTAGTTAATAACGGAATATTGCCATCTTTTAGAGAGAATTTCATTGAGTTACCAAAAATGGTTTTACAGTTACCATTTCGGGTATCTTCGAAACTGCCGTTATCTAAAATTTCCCGTATAAGATTTAAATATTGCTCCTCTTCGTGCATTATAGTATTAATAACGACCGATTCTTTATATAATTCTTTTCTAAATGAATGTTATATGGATACTCATGAAGTTACTACAATAAATTCGGTTAACGAAAAAAAGAGTTTTGTAAATCATATATTTGACGGAACACCAGAGGGAAATGCCGAATATATGAATGCGATACAATATGCATTAATCGGTATTGTACCGATTGTGGGTTTAAATAAACTGGTCCAAAAATTTATTCCTGATGTTGATTTAGATAAGTCTGCTTTGGAGATTTTAGTTGAAATAATGTTACAAATCGTGATGATGTTTGCCGGAATTATATTAGTGCATCGCGCAATTACATATTTCCCCACATACAGTGGTTTTAAATATGAGAACTTTATATTGACAAATGTTATTTTAGCGTTTTTGGTATTAATATTAAGCATACAGACAAAGGTGGGAATGAAAGTAAATATTATGTATGACCGTGTATTGGAATTATATAATGGACCCCAGGAACCAATGGAACAGCAAGAGAACAACAATCAACAGAATGTTCAAGTAAATGTACCTTCCGTTCAAACGCAACATAATGAAAATTTACATTTCAGTCCTCCCCCTGCACCAATCGTAACGCAAACTCAACAGTCACAACAGGTTCCTGATTTAGGTTCTGGATTAGGCGGCGGACCCATGGCAGCAAATAGTGTAATCGGCGGGTCATTTGGTTCTTCATTCTAATTGATAAATATATTTTTTTATAATTTATCAATTTATGCATATATCATATTTAATTGATTATTTACTTTGACAAATGTACAACATTTTGGAACATTTTTAATTTTATGCGCATTTACATACGTACACGTGCTACGAATGCCCCCCAAATAACTTAATACGGTATTTTCAAGAGACCCTTTGTATTTTATTTTAATCGTGCGACCTTCTGATGAACGATATTTATCCATTTTACCAAAATGATTTTTCATAGCCGTATCGCTACTCATACCATAAAACAATTTAAATTTTTGTCCATTGTCTTCTATAATTTCCCCTGGATTTTCATCGTGTCCGGAGAACTGTCCTCCAATCATAATAAAGTCAGCACCCCCACCAAGACCCTTTGACACGTCGCCTGGACATGTAATTCCACCGTCGCCAATAATATATCCATTGACTCCGTGAGCGGCATCAGCACACTCCATAATTGCCGATAATTGGGGCATACCCACCCCAGTCTGTGTTCGCGTTAAACAAGCACTACCTGGGCCAATGCCAATTTTAACAATATCAACTTTTCCTCGAAGAATGAGTTCTTCTGTAATCTCTCGCGTTACAACATTACCCGCGACAATGATTTTATCAGGATATAATTCTCGAACTTTACTACAAAATTCAATTAATTGTTCCATATACCCATTCGCCACGTCGATGCAAATAAACTTGACATAAATAGAATCCATAATCGTTTTTAATCTTACTAAGTCAGAATCTTTAATGCCACTGGATACCATAAAATAATCGGGGTTTAATCCTAGCTCTTGCATTTTGGTAAAATCGTCAGCATTATAAAATTTATGAAATGCAGTTATAATTTTGTGTTTACTGAGAACATTGTAAACGTCATATGTACCGATTGTGTCCATATTTGCGGCAATGAGTGGGATTCCTTTCCATGTAAGTGTACTATGTGGAAATGTAATTTCTCGTTCAAGGTCAACTTCTGAACGACTAGACATTGTTGTTCGTTTGGGACGAATAAGAACGTCGCCAAAATCAAGTTTAGTATCCTGCTCTATTTTCATAATAATTGTTAACGATAAATTATATTTATACTGTTTTTATTTTGTTATTTTAGAAATGGATACATTTAACTGTTTCGCAAATATATTCACAAAGTCGTCATTTTTATAATCATGAATATATTTCACCTCCTTTATACCGGATGCCAATAATAGTCGTGTACAAATAATGCAAGGATAATGTGTAATATATGCAGTGCATTCGAAACAACTTACTCCACGTTTTGCACAATCTGCAATTGCATTTTGCTCAGCGTGAACAGTAGCTTGTTCATGATTGTCTCGAACCATTGAATTATGAGGACATCCGGGAAGGAATCCATTGTATCCCTGACTAATAATACGGTTATTTTTTACAAGTAAACAACCGACCTTTAAACGGTCGCAAGGACTGCGTTCAGAAGTAACCGATACAATTTTCGAGAAATACTCATCCCAACTAATTCGATTACCCATTGTGTATACTATATGTAGATGATAATATATTATTATTTTATCATTTTATTATTTTATCATTGTTTTATTTTTAACACAAATAAAAGTATCATTTCTTACAAATCCCGCCTTACATTGTTTGACACACCTGTCTGTGTTTGGATTTATAATTTTCCCATTTGGACATATTTTTTTCATTGTTTTATTTTTAACACAAATAAACTTATCATTTCTTACAAATCCCGCGTTACATTGTTTGACACATCGGTCTGTATTTGGATTTAAAATTTTCCTTGTTGGACATATTTTTTTCATTGTTTTATTTTTAACACACAAGAAATTATCATTTCTTACTAATCCGGATTTACATTTGTTAACACATCGATTTGTAGTTGGATTGACTTCCTTTTCAGTAACACATTTTTTGTCGGTTGGTATAAATGTAAATGGAGTTATAATTGAAACACCCAACTCCTTATTGGATTCATTTACAGTAGGTACAATAGAATCATTTACAGTAGGCACAAGGGATTCATTTTTAAAATTATAATTGTGTCTATTTATATCAATGTGTTCTAGTAATATTGTTTTATATTGATCAATCACTTCATTAATTGAAATATGGTCAAATACGTCAAATGAGAGCATATTCAGGCCCAATTCCACCATTTTGTTAATAAACCCAATATTTAAATTATATGTTTTTTTAATATGGAAGTGTGGTTCCATTATAGTAATAGAATGAATTAATGTGTGACCTAAATTATATACATCGTGCATATTAAACATTTTTTTAAGATATTCTCTGTGTGAATAAAGATGTATTTTACTTATCATAGTTTTGAATGATTTATGAAATCTTTTTTTTAATTCAGGTATTTTAAAATTATTTCGACGAACCAAAGTACCATAAAAATGAGTATTCATCGATTTATTTATATCTAATGATTCAATTAGGTCATTAGTAATCGCACTACACCGACGATTGTAATCTGCATCAATACTGTTACCCAAAAACTTTTTTATTTTGTTGTATTTATTTTTATTTGCGAAAACTGCAAATGGCGGTATTGACCAGAAAAAATAATTTAACCAATATTTATTATCTGCTGCTTCTTTTTTTGCATTAGTATACGAAGTTAACAAACCAAAATCTATAAGTTTCATATTTTCGGTTTTATCGTTATAAACAATATTTTGCAATTTAATATCGCGATGTGCAACTTTATTTTTAACAAAAAATTCAACACTTTTTAAAATATTGAAAAAATGCATATAAAATAATTCTGTTTTATCCTTTTGAACAGAAGTAGTATTTGTTAATTCTCTTATTTTATATAAATAATCTTCACCGTTTATTCCACCATCTTCCATAATAAGTAATTTAACTCTATTGGAATGTGTGTTTGGGTCATATTTGTCGGAATCCCTGCATTTTGCAATTTCGTTTCGATTTTCGACAGAATTTTTGACATTGCATTTTATGGGAGTACCTAAAAAATGTTTATGTTCCTTATCAATCTTATCTAATAGTTTAAATTCTTTTAATTCGTCCTTTGCAGAGTCTCGTGTCATAATTTTAGAAACCATATTTGTATAATCTATATTTGGTTCTTTACATTCTAAACTAGGTTTATGAACACATCCAAATGAACCTTCACCAACTACTGGCATATATAATATAATCATATTATTTATAATATTGAAATACTGTTTACGAATTCAATACGATTTTTTGATTTTTCAAGATTGTCTTTATTGTCAATATTGGCAAATAAATATTCCATTTTGGGACTTTCTTCTGATTTTTTGATTTCCTTATAAATTTGATTAATATTTGCAATTACATTAGTAATGACATCCTTGTTGTTTATAATAGGTTCATTACGATTAACATTTTCGGTTAATAATGTAATGCCAAAATAGAGTAAAAATCGACGTTTTTTGCAACAAGCACTCGTGTATTTAATGCAAAAAATACTTTGGAGCGAGTTCAATACACTGATAATGAATTTATCATCATTTTTATGTGCAAAGTAATAAAAAATGTCCCAAATTATCCAAACAATATCTTGGCGATATTTTTCAACTACACTGTATTCAAAACGTTCTTCACATTTTGATTGTTGTTTTTTTTTACGACATATTAAATCGTATTCCAATAACCATTCAACCCACCAAGAAGATTTCCTGCAATTTTTGAATTCTATATTATAAATAAGTTCATTAAATGGAATAAATAATTCTCTTGGGTCCTTTTGTTTATATATGTAAAGTACATAATTTGTATTGTCTGCAATTAAATGTTCTTGTAAATTTGTAATGTCAAATTCTTCTTGACGATTTATTTTCATGTGTTCAATTGAATATTGTTTCTTTGATAAGCACAACACACAAATTATTTCAGCAAATAGTCCTCTAATTTTGTCATTATTTCTTGCGTGTAAATCCGTAGTGTAATCACTGTTGCTGATGAGTGATTTAAATAATTCAAAACGTTTATGTAAATATATAAGAATTTTCGGGTTTCCCACGTGAATATGCTTTCCAAAAAATAATAAAAAAATCTCCCATAATTCTGAAAAATGACCGGCACATATATATTCAGCGCCCCAGTAACACGCTGGTTCGACATTACCTTTAAGTAAATTATTTATTAGTTCTTTTTTTACTTCACTTTTTTTAAATTTCGAAAACGATGTATTTGAAAAGTCTTTGGGTTCTCTAATATCATTTATTTCAATCATTAATAATATATTTTATTTTAATTTTCGCAAATTATACGTGGGACAACATTAATTGCTTGTAATTCCTGACTAAGTAGTTTATAAGAATATGGCACATCAACCTTTGCAAAGTGGTTTACATTGTTGCACGTTTTACAAATATGAATCTTCATATCATTATTTTTATACATTTTATTCTTATTTCCGTCATTATATGCTGCGGTCATACCACATTTTTTACATACGTGTATGTTATATTTGTCACTAACATCATATAACCGGTCTTTACAAAATGATGTCATTCCGTGGGCAACCATAACATCACGTTCCATTTCTCCAATTCTAAATCCTCCATCACGACTTCTACCTTCTGCTGGTTGACGAGTTAGATTAACCATCGGCCCAATCGACCGACTGTGTTGTTTATCCGATACCATATGTTTGAGTCTTTGGTAAAATACTGGACCAATAAATGTATTTACTTCAAGTTGCTCACCGGTCATTCCATTGTAAAGTAATTCATTTCCGTAGCTTTCGTAACCATTATCTTGGAGTTGGCTACAAATCGTTTTAACTTCAAGTTCACTGTAACTCGTACCATCGCCAAACATTCCTAAATGCAATAGTACTTTACCCAATAGCGTTTCTTTAAGTTGTCCAATAGTCATTCGAGATGGAATCGCGTGCGGATTAATAATGACATCTGGGCGTATGCCATTTTTAGTAAACGGCATATCACATTCCGGAATAATATTACCAATAGTACCCTTTTGTCCGTGACGACTGGACATCTTATCACCCAAAACAGGTTTTCTGGTTGTTCTGATTCGAACCTTTGCAAAGTCATATCCATCGCCATTTCGACTTGTAAAATTTTTATCAACGTAACACTCTTCGTTGGTTTTAAATGTTTTGCTCTGGTCTTCGTACTTGATAATTTTCGTGGGGTCGTTACGGTTTTCTTTGATAGGAATTACTTTTGCAACAATAACGTCCCGATTTTCAACCAATGTATTTTCTTTAATAAATCCGTCATTTTGTAGTTTATCATAATTTCCATATTTGATACCTTTTGTCTTTGCCTTGTCGGGTTTACACCGAATAATTTCATCGCGTATAATGTTTTTATCTTCGTCTTTTTCGGTGTGATAAATGGTTGATAAAAATAGACCACGGTCAATCGAACCTTTATTGATTAACACACTATCCTCCTGATTATATCCCCCGTGTGTCATAATAGCAACGTGAATTTGAGTACCTGACGGGATTGTATCTAATTTGATAAAATTCATAACACGGGTTTCAATTAATGGACGACTAGGATAATTCAACACATATGTTGTTTTGTCGAGACGTTTATCGAAATTTAACGCATAAATACCGATCGCTTGTTTACCCATTGCACATTGGTATGTATTTCTGGGGGACTGATTATGTTCTGGAAACGGTACACAAGACGCTAATACACCAAACATCGTACTCGGGTGAATTTCACAATGCGTGTAATTATAATTCATATTCTGATAATTCGTTTGTTTTGACTTCATTGCAATCATTGCGTAATTTTGCTCTTCTGGGTCAATATACTCAATAACAGATTCGTCTAATTTACAACTTGTAATCAAATCATTCCACACCAGGTCCTTACTCACAATTCTATCAATATGGTCCATTTGAATGATTGTTTTATTATTTTTCACCTTATATAGAGGACGGGTAAGTCGCCCGGCATCATTACAAATACGGATTTCCTTTTTTTCATAATCAAATACGATAGAAGTATAGATATTAATCAATCCTTGATATTTTTTTGTTTTCATTGAGTTATATAATTCAACTGGATTATTCGAAATACCAATCCAACACCCATTTACAAATACTTTGACACGATTATCAAGTAATTCGGTGTCAATATTATCAAAATCAACAATATTGGGTTTAATATATTCATACAAACCAGCATTTGACGTGGGAGTTGTAATATGACACAAATAACTGATATTTTTAACCACACCAACGGATTGTCCTTCTGGGGTTTCGACGGGACATAAGAATCCCCACGTGGTATTATGAAGTTTACGAGGCGGAATCAATTCTCCACTTTTTTCGAGTGGAGTATTAATGCGACGCAAATGACTAATCGTACTAATATATGTAAGTCTACTTACGACTTGGGCAACACCAACTTTACTACTATTTGATTGTTTGATACTGAAATCACCAGTGGAAAGTGCGCGATTAATCCCATTCTCAATTGTAGTTGACTTCAATATTTTGTAAATATTTGTCATATTTATAATATTACCAAAGTCTTCGGTAGAACGCCACGAACCATTGTTTATCTCTTTGATAATTTGCTTTTGCATTTCTTTGACTAATTTATTAAAATAATTTCTAAAAAGATTGTTTAATAGTGTACCGGTAAGCTCAATACGTTTGTTTAAATACGAATCTCTGTCATCACACGGTAACAGACCAAAACTAGTCATAATTAACTTTCGAGCCATATAACCTAACAAAAACAATTTTTGTTTTTGGGTACGGCAATGGGGAAATAGGTCGTGTTGTAGTATATCTTTGGCGAATGATGTTTTTTTAATTAGACTTTGCTCCTTGTCAAGATTATTGGTAGTATATGCTACGTGTGTTACAATTTGTTCAAACGCCTCTTCCTGTGACATATATTTGCTTGCATCAAATATAGAAGCCTTTAAGAATTCCAGTAGATTCTTATTTTTTTCGTCGTAAATATTTAATACGATGTGTTTGCAAATCTCTTTGTCAGTAAGTATACCCAGAGCTCTAAAAAGTACAAATAGTTCAATGGGTTGTTTCATACGAGGAATATTAATATACAACACGTGACCAAATCCGTTATTCTTTGATGATATATACATGTCAATTTGTTTGGGTGAAATACATTTGTAATCAGGCACTGATTTTATTTCAGCACTCCAACTCCATTTTGATTTGTTTTTACTGTCAAAACAATATATCTTATTTTCCGCAATGCGTTCTTGCCCAAGAACAGTCTTTTCGGATCCTTTAATAATGAAATAACCACCGGGATCCATTTTACATTCCCCTGTAACATTTGGATGAATATGTGCATTTTGTTTAATCATACAGCACGAGGATTTTACCATTATAGGAATGCGCCCAATATTTATTTTATTGAGTGTTTTTGTCACGACAGATGGGTTATCAGTATTATTATTAATTAAATATTTGATTTCAATGTCAGTATTCATAATTGATGAATATGTAAAATTCCTCATCTTGGCTTCTTGGGGAAACATAATTTTTGTCGCACCATTATTCTCGTGAATTTGTGGGGGAAGAATGCGAAAATTACTGAATGTTAATTCGATTTCCAAACTATATTTATTCGTAGTAGGGTCCAAATCATTTTCAGAACGAATTTTTATGGGGTTAAACATGTTAATCGTTTGTTGTAACTGATAATTAATAAAATAATTATAAGATTCGATTTGATGTCTCACTAATTTTTCCAGATGTTTTTCTCCGAAATATGCTTCGATAATTTTGAAAGGTTCTTCAATATATTTACCAAGATGGCTTAACACACTTTTATCGTCGCATTTTTCTATATCCTTTTCAATCGATGACAGTTTTTCGTGATTGATTATGTTTTTGATGCAAGATGTAGTATCTTGGCACTCAGCATTTTGAACAGTTGAAGATGACATTATATTTAACATAATAAATAGTTTTGGTTGCAATCAATTTTTATATATATAAGTGAATTTATATAAAAATATAAGGATTTCCATATTAGTATGGAAAACTCTGATTTTGTTACATTTTTAGACGGTTATAAAGATAAACCGCAGGTTTCACCAAGAGATTATTTAGAAATAATACAAACAATTAATCAAAATTATTTAGTTAACAATTTGGGTTCCCCGCTATTTTGTGCACATTATGTGCCAACCGATGGAGATGTGTATAAATTGTGGCAGGAAAACCATACGGTTGAAATACAAATGGATCTAAATACGGAGGTTGAAATAAAAATGGATGAAAAACAAAAGGAGGTTAAGGTAATATGTGTAAACATAACAAGTTTTGATGATCTAATAAAACTGATTGAAAATAACGAATACGATGAGCAATATGATTATAATATAGATTTGAAGTCATTGCATATAATAAAGGATGATTTAGTAGATTTGAATAATATGATTGGTATGACACGAGTGAAGGAATCTTTATTAGACCAATTATTGTATTTTTTACAAGGTCTGCATAAAGGTCCACGCGGGGACTATAAACATACTGTAATATATGGCCCCCCTGGAACGGGAAAAACCGAAGTGGCAAAAATAATAGGAAAAATGTATTCCAAAGTTGGAATATTAACAAATAATGTATTTAAGAAGGTAACTCGAAGTGATTTAATTGCTGGATATTTGGGCCAAACTGCAATAAAAACAAAAAAGGTGATTGATAGTTGTAAAGGTGGTGTATTATTTATTGACGAGGTTTATGCATTGGGGTCAAACAGTGGAAATGATGATTATAGTCGGGAATGTATAGATACAATTTGTGAGGCATTGAGCGAATACAAAGATGATTTAATGGTGATAATCGCTGGATATAAAGAAGAAATAGATGACCGATTTTTTCAGGTAAATTGTGGATTAGAATCTCGTTTTATATGGAAATTTAATATGGATAAATATACAGCAAAGGAGTTATTTGAAATATTTGAAAATATTGTTACGAATTGCGAATGGAATATAGACGAAAGTGTAACAAATGAATGGTTTAATAAAAATCATAAAAAATTTGTAAGTTTAGGACGAGATATGGAATTGTTATTTACATTTTCAAAAATATGTTATGGGCGGCGAATGTACGGAAATCAAAATGTAGAAAATAAAATATTAAATATTAATGATGTAGAAAAGGGTTTTAATATGTTTAATGAAAATAAAAATAGATCAAATAATGAAATCAGTAATTATTTATTGAATAGTATTTATTTGTAATTCGTATACAATTAAAATAATATTTGTTTCTATAATACAAATATTATGAGTCAACAAAAAACAATACAAATTTCACCGGAATTAATGTCATTTTCAAAAGGTAAGACGGCGAAAAAACGGAAAGAACCAAAAAATGAAATAAAGGTAAAAACAAATAGTAACAAAAACGATACATTAAAACGTCAATCCTTATTGCGTATGATAAGAAAACACCAAGAAGAAAAATACAAAGAATATTTTTCGAAAGATTTACGAAAGGCACAGGAGACACAATCACAAACACAACCATCCGTATCAAATTTTGAAAATTCAAAGGCATTTTTACAAAATATACAAACAAACACTAACAAAAATGAAACATTAAAAAATATACCAAATCAAATAACCGAAGTTCCTTATAAATCAACACAACCCGATGTAGTTGCATTTCACGCAAATGTACCGAATAACCATAACGAACCTAAGTATGGTTGTTTAAAAAATGGAAATCTACCGACATATCGAAGTGTTATGAACAAAACACAAAGAGAAATAATACCATTGGATAATGAGAACCGCGTACAATCAACAAATAATACACAGGATAATTCAAATGTACAAATGACACAAATAAATGCAATACGTAATTTCAATGAAAAACGCAATAATGACAAACAGAAGAGAATAATACGAAAAACGTTTAATCTAGGTAAACAGAAAACTAAACCGATTACAACGGTATTAATATCGAGTAAAAAAATACGCGCAAATATAACATTGAAAATGCAGAATTTAAAACAAATAGAAATTAGCAAAATAAAGAAGGATTTATTAAAACGGGGATTAATAAGAGTAGGGACAATAACACCTGAACGAGTGTTGCGTAAAATGTATGAAACTGTACATAGCATGTGTGGGAGTGTACAAAATCACAATCCGGATAATCTGTTGTATAATTATTTAAACGGGGGAATCTGAAAACAACCACTTAATCATATGATAACCGAAAACTAAAAATATATTTGTGTTATGTTTATGTTTATTACGGATAATAGACCCTGAATGATATATAATATCATTATGCTGAGTGACTAATGACTGAGTATTTTTCATCGGGGTATCATTTATTATTTTTAAAATTGTATTATTCTCGATATCAATGAAATTTCCATAATCATTATTTAACTCCATTATTATATTTATTAATTTGTGATAAATATAATGTATATTAATTTTTATTCAATTTTTTTGAAATATTTACTATATCTTAAATATAATCTGTCTACACGTTGCGCACTTATTACCATTCCTATTTAGAATTAGATTTTTACTATAACATTGTATACATACTTTATGATTACATTTTGGCGTGACACAATTATTAATTTCTATATCTTCATAACATATTGCACACATATTATCCTGCATATCTTGTATTACTTTTATAATATTATTGCATTTATTTATATGCGGTGTCAAATTTATTGGTTTTATTTTATGATTATTAAATAGGGGTGTTAATTCATTAATCGGTGTGATAGTTGACGATATTACCTTCACTTCGCTATAAAAATTATCTGGCAATTTATCATTTTCTATGAAATTTTTTATTTCATAATATTGTTTATTTTGTTGAATAGTTTTATCAATTTCTTCGAAAGACATTGTTGTTTTTGATACCATGTAAAATACTGTATATGTTATCAATTTTCGATTAAATATGTATTTATGAAATTTTTAATATGAACATTGCCATCACTACGTATTTCTTCAAAATCAAATCCAGCAGTCATTATATGTATAAATAATAATATACTTTTTTATACTGTATTAAATACATTTTTACACTATATCTAAATGGTAAAAACAAAAAAGGAAGACTATATTTATGATGAATACTTTGATTATGTAACTACAAATATTGAAAAATATGGTAAACAAACCGCAGTTTTTATGCAGGTCGGATCATTTTATGAAATGTATGGTTTAAAAACAGATGGGATAGTTACAAAATCTAATATACAGGAAATTACATCAATGTGTGGATTACAGGTTTCAAAAAAAATGGAAGGACACGGTGGGTCTATAATAATGGCGGGTGTACCAGACCATTCAATCGAAAAGTTTTTGAGAATTATTGTTCAACGTGATTATACTGTATGTTTATATGATCAACATAAGGAGGGTAAAAAAACGTGGAGAACATTAAGTCAAGTATATTCAAAGGGGACAGTGTTATACGAATATGAAAATGATGATAGTCAACGTTCAAACAACATTTGCTGTATATGGGCAAAGAAATATAAAAAAATGAATAATAAATCCCCATTTATTGCATTTGGAATGTCATTTATAAATGTGATGTCGGGCCAAGTATATATGTTCGAGTACAGTTCTCCTTTTATTTTAAATAATACATTAACAGATGAGTTAGAACGGCAATTATTGTTATTTAATCCAAATGAAATATTATTTATCTCAAATTTAACACGTGGAGAACAAGAGAAGGTATTCTCTTATTGTAGTTTGGTAGATAAACACGTGAAAGTGATGACAGATGTGGAAAATGATGAAATCAAAAATAGTAGTAAAATGGACTATATAAATTTGACAATGGCAAGCTATTTTGGTGAAGATATTATGCAACAGTGTTTTGAATTTTCATACAACTTGTTGTCTACCCAGTCATTGTGTTATCTATTACATTTTTTGAAAGAACATAGCCCAATGTTGGTTAATAAACTGGATTTCCCAAAAATGTGTAACAAATCAGATTATGTATTATTAGCAAATCATACACTGAAACAACTTAATATTGTAAGTGACGGTAATGGTACCGGGAAAATGAATAGTGTATGTGATTTTTTAAATAATTGTGCAACAAATATTGGGAAACGCCATTTTAAGTATTTGTTATTAAATCCATCGTCTAATGTTGAGTGGTTACAAAATGAATATGCGGTAAATAAACATTTTGAAGATTATTATAATAATTATGATATACGAAAACACATTGTTGAAATTAAAGATATGGAATTTATAGTCCGCAATTGTATATCAAATCGCGCCACACCTAAGCATATTTATACTTTATATAATAGTATTAAATTATTGACAAAATTAATGAAACATTATAAACATGATAAAATGTTAAATAACTATTTTTTTGATACAGACAATGTAGGACATATTGAAACCCAATGCACCGAGTGTTTGCAATATATAAACAATACCTATGAATTATTAAAATGCGAAACGGTCAACACTATTGTATCCATTGATGATAATATTCTGAAACCGGGTGTAAATCCCGAGTATGATGAATTAATAGATAAATACACTCAGCAAACAACATCATTTACAAATATCTATAATAAATTAAATCAACAATTAATAAATAATGGTCGTCTGGGGGATTATTTTAAAATAAGCGAAAAGGAAAAGTCGTGGAAATCCATAGTAATTACAAAAATAAGGACAAGAAACATAAAACAATATTTTGAAAAGGACGATGACACATTTGATTATAGTAAAATTACATTTTCTTCGGCAACAACTACGAATAATGAAGTGAAACATCATAAAATAGATACGTGTGTTTATAGTGTGCTTAAATTGCGTGAATCTGGATTATCAATGTTGAAGGAACAATTTGTTAAATGTAATAATGGTTTGGTGAACCGGTATAATGAAATCATACAGAAAATGTGTAAATTTTTGGCAAAAGTAGATGTATTACAAAGCCGCATATACAATGCAAAAAAATATAATTATATATTGCCTGAAATTCGTGAACAAGATAATTCTTTTTTTAATGCGGAAAATATACGCCATTGTTTAATTGAACACATAAATCAAAATGAAGTATATGTAACAAACGATGTCACTCTGGGAAATGAAAACCTGGGGATATTATTATATGGTACAAATGCAGTTGGCAAGACAAGTTTAATACGTGCAATCGGTATTAATATTATACTGGCTCAAAGTGGAATGTATGTGCCGTGTAGTAAGTTTGTTTATATGCCTTATAAATCAGTATTTTCACGTATTATTGGTAATGATAATTTATTTAAAGGGCTATCAACATTTGCCGTGGAAATGTCTGAATTACGTGTGATTTTAAATAATGTAGATGAAAATAGTTTGGTTTTGGGAGATGAATTATGTTCGGGTACCGAAATGGAGTCAGCAATTAGTATATTTTTGGCCGGTTTAAGACGTATATACAATAGTGGGGCATCCCATATTTTTGCAACCCATTTGCACGAAGTAGTAAATAATAGTGAAATAAAGGAAATGACAAATACCGAATTAATGCATATGACAGTACGGTATGATAATGAAATCCAAGGTTTAGTATATGACCGAAAATTAAAACCAGGGTCGGGTGTATCATGTTATGGTTTAGAAGTATGTAAATCGTTGTATTTAGATGATGAATTTATGGAACAAGCGTATAGTATACGGAAAAAATATTTTCCAGAAACACAGGGGTTGATGAGTTTGAAAGTATCTTCTTATAATAGTAAAAAAATAAAAACAATGTGTGAAATGTGTAATGAAAAAATGGGAGAACATATTCATCACATGAATGAACAGGTAAATTCAAATGATGATGGATTTATAGATCATTTTCATAAAAATAACGTAGCAAATTTAATGAGTTTGTGTGTAGAGTGTCATAATAAAATTCATAAGGACAATACACAAATAATACGAAAGAAAATTGTGTGATTATAATATAACTATGCCAAAAAGAAAAGTATCTGAAACTAAAACCGAGCAACCTATTGCATTTTTATGCGCATTGCACGGCAATTTAGACCACGATACAGATAACTATTTTCCTAATGTATTAGAACACGTTACTAAATTAAATACAGAAACAGGAGAATTAGATCGAACAGACACTATATTTACTGTACCATTAATTGATGTTCCTGAAATAGCGGAAGCAATAGATGATCGCATATTGTTTACTCATCATAATTATCGTGACGATGATGTAAATTCAGGGGTTAGTGTGAATTGTCCCAATGATTATTTTGTTCAATTGCCTAACAATATAACTGTTGTTGATTTTGCAATACCAGATGAATCTATTCTTGTAAACTGGGAGGTGGAACATTTTTTATTAGAATTATTAGAAGGTCAACCAGATACAATTAAAGAATATATTGAACAAAAAACAAATATTCCAAATAAAATACGAGGGCATGGCATTGATGTTGGAAGTAAGGTACAACTATTATTAAATAATGCAGCAATATATCAACCCAATGATATGTGTCCAAATGTATCGTTGAGTGTAGATGATAATGAGAAAGGGATGTATAATGCCCGAATAATAGATGGGGATATTACAGTTTCACCAGAAGGTCACAATGGTGGCAAATACACAGGAATAAACTACAATGACCATTTATTTTCGGGAACTAAAATGGTGGAATATAATGGTAAAACTGACACGTTATTTGATGATATGAAAACCGAACGGGATAAAATAAAAGGATTATCTAACAAAATTCTGCTGGGTAATTATTTTATGCATTTAAAAAATGTTTATGGTAACCGGGAAATAATAATATATTTATTAAATTGTAAACCATTAACCAATTTAACATCACAAGAAAACTTTTTTAAAGAAGAATGGGCAATATATTTAAAAAATTATTCGGAAATGGGTTTAATACCATCATCAAATAGTCTGGGGAAGTGGGCATCAAAGGAGATATTACAATATAAATATTTAATAGACAGTGAAAATATTTGCAATAATAGCATAACCATATTGGAACTAATGAACAAACTGTATGATGAACGGACACATAATATAATAAACGCACGAAGAGCTCGCCGCAAATTGGATGAAACTGATGAGATCTCAGTGTATCTAACAATCGAAAGTAAAAATAGAGGAGATAGCATAGTTTTTTTTAAAACTATGTTGGTTGAAATAAATAAAGCAATGGGTGTGTTAACAGGAAAAGAGGGAAATAAAAATATAAAAAATGAGGCCCGACTTGTTAGTACTCGTTGCAATTATTATACGTATTTTAGTAGATTTTTACGTACAATAAACCGCACAGGAGGAAAACATAAAACGAAAAGACGAAAACAAAAAAATAGTAAACGTCAACGAAAAACAAAAAAAAATAAAACAAAAAATAGAATTAAATTATAAATGAAATATTTTACAAATAAATCCCATTTTATTTGTAAGACAAGCATTAATCAGTTTCTTCAAACTTTAAGTTTGAAGACGGATAACTAGGCGATTTAACATTATTAACAGTGTGTTTCTGTTGGACCCCGTGCGTTTTACTTAAATATACACTCTCCTCGTAATTAGGCACATATGTATTTATTCCGTACTTGTATATACTTGGACTATTAAAGTATGGGGGTGTTTTTTCAATAGGACCTTTTAATTCCACCAAATTTCCTGACGGGTCAACCGCCCGAGTTACACCAATAATACTATTTTGCGAAATAAGGTCATCTACACTGTCGTGATATGTAACTTCATAATCGTTCGCATTATATTTGTTTGTTTCAGATTTTTCACCGAGTCCTTCATATAAATCTGATTTTAAAATCCAATTACCTAAAAAAAGTAGGAGGGATAATGATACCCCTCCTGTAATAATTATGGTATTATTCATATTTGGTGAAAGCTGAGTGTTAGATATTGATTTCGAAATATTATCAAAATAGAAAAATATAACAATACTTGTCATTATAACCCAAATAATAAAACGAGGAAGTCGTTTGTTAATATCGATTTGCCATTTATCTTTTTTTAGTCTAAATCTATTTTTAATAAAATCGACGAAATATAATAAAAGCATAATAGTTATAAATCCAAAACAAATGATTTGAAAATATATATTTTCACTCACCATTTTATATCCATTATTCATAGATTCGGCATTATTTCCGTAATTTACATTACATAATATGAATATCAATACAGGTATTAGGAAAATGTAAATTAAAATCCAATTTCCAGTGTCTTCATTATCTATACCCAATTCTTTAAGGTCGTCTGAAAATATGTCTTTGTCTTTTGATCGCCCATTAATATATTTATGCTTTTTCATACTCATTTTATAATATAAAATTGAATTAGAAAATAATTATTATTATATATATATATAAAATGATTATTCCTGTTAAATGTTTTACGTGTGGAAATGTTTTGGCAAATAAATACGAGTATTATGTACGTGAAGTGAGAAAACGTAAACTGATTGAAGGAAACGATGTAAATAAGGTTGTATATTTAACAAAGGAAAATACGAAAAAAACAGCGGAAGGTGAAGTATTAGATGTATTGAAACTAACAAACATGTGCTGTCGTCGCCATTTGTTGACTCACGTGGATATTGAATAAAATCTTCATTATATATATAATGAAAACGCAAACAAGAAAGACAATGAAAAAAAAAAGTTGCGGAAGAAAACGAATGTCCGGGGGGTATGGACCGGCAACATTTAGTGGAAATTTACCGTATGAAATGAATAAATATGATAATGCTCCCACAAATCCCGATAATATCGTATCATCAAGAATGCAGGGAGGTAAACGAAAGTCAAATCGTAAGAAAAATAATAAAAGAAAAACAAAGAAAATAAAGACAAAAAAAACAAAAAAAATGAAAGGAGGTACTTTTTTATTACCCAATATAGTAAGTGTACCCAGTCATTTTGATACGGTAGACGGCGCGTTACTTAATGCTAAAATAATGGCAGGAGAAAATACGCAGGATCCTAGTAGTTATGTGCAACCATTAACAAATACACATTCGATAGTATAAATCTTCTAAGGTATATATATAATTATGGCTAATTCTATTCGTGGAATTAAAAACTTATGCACGCCCGCATATGTATATTTAGTAATCTCAATAATAAGTATAGTTGTTATTGCTATTCAGAATGCAGGAAATGTTGATAAATATTGTTTAGGATATTTATCGTGCAGTGTACCCAATACCACTTTGGTATTTTTAATTAAAATATTATACGTGTTGTTTTGGACGTGGGTATTAAATTTGATTTGTGACGCAGGTATACCGACATTATCCTGGTTTCTAGTTGTTTTCCCAATTGTGCTATCGTTTGTTATGATTGCGTTTATGATGATGGACCCTATATCATCTAACTCAACCGGAAATGTAGTATAAAAATTGATTATAATTTTATTTAAATATATAATTATAATATAATTATGGAGCCTAAGGTAACTAAGTTGGTGGAAAATGATAATGTGCTCGAATTTACAATTGAATCTGTAAATGTGTCATATGTAAATGGGATGCGCCGCACAATTTTATCCGAGATACCAGTAAATGCATTTATTACTGAAAAATATGAAGACAATAAATGTAATATACTGAAAAATACTTCGCGTTTTCATAATGAAATAATTAAGCAACGTTTATCGTGTGTACCAATTTGCGAGACGGATTTGTCCCGGCTACCTGGAAAATATAGATTGGAAGTGCATAAAAAAAATGACACCGAAAATATTATTTATTGTACAACCGAAGATTTTAAAATCAAGAATTTAGAATCGAATACGTATATGGAACGAGAAGAAGTGAAAAAAATATTCCCCCCCGATGATTTTACAGGAGATTATATTAGTTTTCTTCGACTAAGACCATCAATCTCTGAAAGCATTCCGGGTGAAGAACTCAAATTAGAATGTGAGTTTTCAACCAGTGATGCAAAGGAAAATAGTATGTATAATGTGGTATCGTTATGTAGTTTTGGAAACACCATTGATATTAATAAAGCCGAAGAGAAATGGAATACTATCGAAAAGAAAATGAGAAGTGATGGGTTGGCTGAACAAGAAATCACCTTTGAAAAGAAAAATTTTTATATTCTTGATGCACAGAGAGAATACAAAGAACATAGTTTCGATTTCTCAGTAAAATCAATTGGTATATACAACAACAAGCAGATATTACAAATGAATATAGATTTATTGATTAAAAAACTGACGAAATTCATAGAAGATGTAGACGGAGACGTGCTGCCAATAAATATTGGAAATTCCACAATGGAAAACTGTTATGATATTAAATTGTTAGATGAGGATTATACACTGGGTAAACTCATTGAACACGAAATGTATAATAAGTATTTTGAAACAGAAAAAAACCTGAGTTTTGTAGGGTTTAAGAAGTTTCATCCTCATGATACTGAATCTGTAATACGTTTAGCATATTATGAGAATAATGACAAAAATAACATTAGACAGCATTTAAAAACCGTGGCAAATATTTGCATAGATAAATATACCAAGGTGGGAACATTTTTCAAATAAAAAATTGATTAAAAAATAAATATATATATTTTTTAATAAAGTATGGAGCGTAGATTGAATCGTAAAACAGATGATTATTTCTCAAAATTTAAAGAAGAGATTCGCAATAAGATATCTTCTCTTGAAATAGAGGAAAGTGAAAAAACAAATTTATTGGTTTTTGTTTATGATTATCCTAAATTAGAAATAAACAAGGAAGACGTTTCTAAACGAAAGAGAGTAAAAAATGTTTTACCAACAAACAATCGATGTATTGCGTGCCGTGCAAGTGGAGAGCAGTGTACTCGTCGTAGAAAAGATGATAGCGATTTTTGCGGTACACATTGTAAATCTACACCACACGGCGTATTTGACGAAAACAGTACACATACAAAAAATACGACGGAATTGGTAATGCGAATTGAAGAAGTAAATGGAATTGTTTACTATATTGATAATTATAATAATGTTTACAATACCGAAGATATAATGCAAAAGGTAATGGAACCGAAAGTCGTAGGAAAATATATTCACGATAAAGGAGTTACTATTTATTAATATGTCGTTGAATAGTTTCACGGACATCATTCTCTCTATTATCCATAATTAATGTATTTAGTTCACTTACCTTTTCTAAATCGCCTTGAAAATAATTATTTAGTACAGATATAAGATATTTTTTGGTAATCGCCTTTTTTACATTTCGTTTAACATAATTTATATTTCCATCCTTGATTTCAATCGTATCAAGGTCACTTGTTTTCATAATATCTATTAAATCGTTTGTGATTTCTTTTTTTTCTTGTTTTCTAATGTTTATTTCTTTTTGTAATGCTCTGATTTCATTATCTAATGTTAACCATTTTTTAACATTGCTAATTAATAATGTTTTATTATCCATAATAATGTATAAATATATATTTTTATATATATATTATTTTATATATGATATTTAGAAATGCAAGATCCGGAGGTAATAAAAATGTATCAATGCAATTTATAATACCCGTACGGAATGTTGTTAAACAAAAAGTTATAGTTAAGGAGGATACACAAATCGTAGAAAATAAAAATTTATATATTTGGGGAGCGAGTACTTGGTACCTATTTCATACAATGGCTGAAAAAATAAAGGATGATTTTTTTTTACAAAAGAGAAAGGAAATCTTGGATTTAATCTTTCTAATTTGTTCAAATTTGCCGTGCCCTATATGTAGTGAACACGCAAAAACATATTTAAATAGTATTAATTTTAATAATATTCAAACAAAACAAGGATTAAAACGAATGTTATTGGATTTTCATAATAATGTAAACAGTAGAAAACACTATTCATTATTTAACATCTCCCAATTAAAAATGTATGAAAGTGCAAAAATAAATAATATATTGCAATATTTTTTAAATAATTTTTTAATGAAAACAAATAGTATTCAATATGCTCATATAACTATGAGACGAAATATGATTAAACGGGAAGTTAAAAAATGGTTTGATACTAATATTAAATATTTTAATACTTAAACATTCTTACCGAGAAGCTTCCCATTTTTATAAACATTACATTTGAATGTTTGGTTTGATGGGCGTTTACATACATCATTGCCTGCAACATTATTGAAATATTGAAGTGATGTTAATTTCATACTATCAATTACTAATGCCCATAATAATCCAAATAATAAACCAATTAATAATGAAGTACCAAGACTCAACATATTGTAACAATTGTTGTTTGAATTCCAGAAAATGTCCGTTAATATTAGAACGGGGAAAAATATAACGGTGGGTAAATTATAAAGTACATATTTGTATTTCACAATAACATATAATAAATAGAAAAATGTGTACCCGAGAATACATTGCCCCATTGGTAATTTTGAAAATTCCTGCTGTTCGCCAATTTCAATCATTGAACATATTTCATTTGCACCGTCTAATTTCCCTGTAAACCCTAACGCATTGCCGATAAGGATATTGAATGTTAATGCCAACAGTAATCCGGCCAAATATATTATTCCTTTAAAATCCTGATTAAAAAATGAATTTAATGTGAAAAAGGACACAATTATAAATGGAGCTAAACGCAAAAATAAGTAAGCAAGACCAATAATATTGAATTTCATAATTTATATATATACTATATAAATTATAATTGGATTATTTTAAAAATGTCGTTTATATGATTAACTAAATTAACATTTACTTTTGTTCTAAGATCAATATTCTTGGACTGATATTTTTTTATTACTTCGTCATAATCTCTTTTATTTTCACCGGGTATAATAAATGTTTTAATCCCAGCACGAATTCCTCCTGATATTTTTTCATATAATCCACCAATTGCGGTTATATTCCCGTCCAACGTTATTTCCCCGGTTATTGCAATATCATTGGGTATTTTGTTATTATTTAATAAACTATATATCGCAACTGTAATGGCAGCACCAGCAGATGGACCATCTTTTGATATACTACCTTCGGGACAGTGCACGTGTAATCCTTGACATTTTGTATTATTAAACTGTGTTATTAATTTCTTTTTCATAGTATTTGTTGTTAAATTCCAGGCAAGTGTTTTTGCAACGTTCATACTTTCTTGCATAACATCACCCTGTAATCCTGTTAATTTTAATTCGAGAAATGAATTCGTAGGAAAATAAAACGCTTGTATCGGAATTATACCTCCTTTACCTAATGTATTTGCCCATAATCCATTGATAATACCCACTGCATTGTCATTATGTATCGTTTTACTTAAAATTTTATTGTATTTTGATAAATATTTATTTTCAATTATATCAATATTTAAATCTAAGGGAATTTCAAGTAAGTTCTCATTATTTGTTAAATATTCTATATTAATTTCCCCATATATATCAAAAATAATTTCTTTTAATTTTCTAATACCAGGTTCACACGTGTAATGTTCGATAATGTATTCTATTGTAACATCATTAATAATAACAATATTCTCGAAGCCCATTTCTTTATTTATTTCAGGCAGTAAATATTTATTAACAATAACCACTTTATCTTGTGTAGTTAAATTATCGAATTTAATGCGATGAATTCTATCTAATAATATTTTATCAATTTTATTAGGATCGTTATATGAAAATATAAACAATACTTTTGATAAATCAATATCAATTCCTGAAAAATATTTATCTTGAAAACAATTATTTTGAGTAGAATCAATAATGTGGGTTAAAATTCCTATAATTTCTTTACCTTGTTCAGTTGCACTTACTTTATCTAATTCGTCAATATATATAATAGGATTCATACATTTAGATTCCATTAATATATCAACAATTCTTCCCCACGTGGAATTCATATACGTATAATTATGCCCTTCCAGTGAAGAGCCATTTGATGACCCACCTAATTGTATAAATGAGAATGGTCTATCAACTCCATTTTCGTCTTTTAAACATCCAGATAGTCCATTTTTTGCCAGTGACGTTTTTCCAATCCCTGGGGAACCTTCAAACCCGAAACAATATCCACTTTGATTGCCATTAATCCATTGAGCAATGATTTTAAATAACTGGGTTTTTGCATTTTTATGACTATATACAGAGTCTTCTAAGAAATCTTGCATATTTTGAATTCCATCTTTAAGTTCTGTATTATTACTTTTAATCGTATTTATCAAGGACAGACTAGTTTTTAATGGATTGTGTGTATTCATTTTACGGTCTACTATATCATAGTCAGTATATTGTATTGTATTAAATATTGCATCTATTTTGCTAGTTTTTGTTGTAAAGTTGGTAATTTTGTATTTTTTATTCAAATCTTTTAATATACCATTAATTAGATTAATTGTTTGTTTGGATAATTGTTGCTTAATATTATATTTAACCTTATCTTTCATAATAGTAATGATTTTTTCCATACCAATCATTATTTCATAGTTTGTATATTTACTTTTTATAGTTACGGTTTCATCGTATAATTTTATTAGTTTTAATAATTTAATATAATCTTCATTAATAATTTTCATTAAAATCAGGACTTTTTCTTCCTTAAACAATTTAAATGGTATTTTAATTAATCCTTCTAAGTATTGTTTTGCTTTTGACATACTATCATCATTTTTGGACTGAACCTCTTTATATTTTGCAAGTGCTTTTTCTTTTACATTATCATTCACTTTTAATAGGTAAATTTGATGTTCCAATGAAATATTATGAGTCTCGTATTTTTTTCGCATTTCCTGATTGTAATTAATACTAAAACGTGCACATTCTTTTAACATTTGTTTAATATTCCACGGAAAACTATCTAATAACACATCTGTATAATTATTGTTAACACTTGAATTCATTGCAATTATTTCGTATAAAATATTACAAATGAATAAAACCTCATCTTGTTTATCGTATAACATTAGATTAATTAACATATTCCGCTGATTTATAAGGGACAAATCATTGAATTTATCAACAATTGTGTCTAATTTATTCTTTTTCAAACTGTTAATTTCATTGATAATTGTATATTTCTTTTTAATAAAATCATTGGGGCTGTATATTAATAAATCTTGTACACTTGAATTTATTAATATTTTTTTACCTAATTCATCATTATGAAATAACACGTTTATTTCATTGTAACAATGTTTAATATATTCATTGTTAATGTGTAAGCAAGAAATGTCGTTTAAAATACCCTTTATTACTACTGTTTGTTTTGTTTTGAAATTGTGGATAGTAATAATACTTCCAAATATACGTTGAAAAAATTTATAATCATCGGTGTTTGTATCGTTACATTCAAAATTATCGTGTAATTCATAATTAATTTGTTCTACACATAATTTATCATTGCACACATTGACATTTTGTTTGTTGATTTTATTGGACATTGGATATATATGAAATGATGAAGGGGAAAAATGTTTTTTTAATAATACATATTTGGATTTAATAATACTATCTAAATTTTCGTAAATATCTTGAAAACCAATTATGTATAATAAATCTTTTAAAAATTTAGTACCAATACCAGACATAACAGAACTTAGTTTATCAATTATACATTGGAAGCCCTGTATAATATTTTTATTATTAATTTCATTTAATTCATTGAACATTTCATTTAAGACTTTGGATGATACATTTAAATCGTTTTCACTAAACACTCCACTTAATTTTTTTTCTTTTATTGAAATTAATGTACTTGTTATAATTTCGTTGACATTTAATATGTGCGTTTTATAGAAATCATTTAAGTTACCGGATTCTTGATTAAATATGTCATGAAATGTAAATGACATTTGCATATAATATATTTATAAAAATAATATAAAAATTAAAATGCATTATATATAATGGGAATTCCTAGTTATTTTTCGTTTATAATACGTAATTACAGTAACATATTAAAAAATATGGATTTTTTTACTCCTAGTGATAATAAAATCCACGCATTGTTAATGGATTGTAATTCAATAATATACGATTCATTGCGTGATATGCAAGATGAAGATTTCAAGGGGGATATAGATAAAGAACTAATATCTCGTACAATAAAGAAAATAGAATATTATATATATTTGATTAAACCAAGCAAATATGTCTATATTACGTTTGACGGACAAGCACCAACTGCAAAGGTTAAACAACAACGATATAGACGTGTATTGTCAAATGTGTTAACAAAGGGTAAATCGGTTTATTGGGATAAGAATAATATTACATTTGGAACACCATTTATGGAAAACTTAAATACTGAGGTTTATAATTATTTTAAAAAACGGCAATATGGTATGAAAATATTCATTTCTTGTAGCGATGAATATGGGGAAGGAGAACATAAACTTATGGATTTTATTAGGGATTTTAACTTGAAAAATGACAATGTTGTAATATATGGATTGGACTCCGATTTGATTATGTTGTCAATATTTCAAAGTCATTTATGTAAATCTATATATGTATTTCGTGAGGCACCTCAGTTTTTGAAATCGTCAATTCCGTCGTCGATTATTAATAAAGATGAAATCTATTTTGTAGATATAAAGTTATTAATGTCTTATATTGTAGAAGAGCTTGGAGATACAGATATACACCGTGCGTATGATTATGTGTTTTTTTGTTTTTTCTTGGGAAATGATTTTTTGCCTCATATACCCTGTTTAAATATTCGTACGAATGGGTTTGAGATATTATACAATATATACAAAACACTTTTTTCAAATACTGATAAATATTTAATTAATAAACATTTTGGGATAGAATGGAATAATGTCAAGTATATTTTCAATGAAATATATAAAATAGAGGAAAAAATGATGATTGAGGAGTATAATAATAGGAAAAAATTTTCAAGATATAGAACCGATTTTTCTTCTGAAAAGGGAATTGACGATTATGTGCAAAATATACCCTGTTTTTTTAGATATAGTGAAGAGTATATTAATCCCATTGAACCATATTGGGAAACAAGGTATAATAAATTAATATTAAAAACGAAAGATAAAAATGAAATAATAAATATAGTGAATGATTATAAAAATGGATTACAATGGGTGTTTAATTATTATATTACTGGAAAATGCAATGAACTGTGGTATTGGAAATATAGTCAAGGTCCATTAGTTAAGGACATCAGGCACATGAGTGATAATATAGTGGAAAAAATAACGTGCAATCATCCGGAAATTGTACTTGGAAAGTATGAATTAGACGACAATGAGAATTTATCTTGGGAGTATAAAAAATATTTATGGGAAGGACATATTGTATCTGTATAAATATTAATTATTATATGTTTCTATTAAAACGTATAATAAATCAATCAGTGCTCGGTAGATGAACCATGAAATAAGTGAGAAGCGTAAAATTTAAATGAAATAATATCAAAAGCGTTGTGAGATTGATTATGAAAGGAGTTGACTAATGATTGAATAATAAGGTTAAAGTCGTGTGTATTGATGGAGTGTTTAAAG
>Ga0206129_10001201_pt1 | contig 35629 bp, 31 predicted proteins | sample Helgoland_Spring_8_FD_148616 | JGI IMG/M metagenome (GOLD analysis project Ga0206129, IMG submission 148616) | Pelagic subsurface seawater microbial communities from Kabeltonne, Helgoland, North Sea - Helgoland_Spring_Bloom_20160502_2 | ecosystem: Environmental > Aquatic > Marine > Epipelagic ...
AAAGGATCAACCCAATGGCAAACTATGACGTGATCATCATCGGCGCAGGCCCTGGCGGCTATGTTTCGGCCATCCGCTGCGCTCAATTGGGCCTCAAAACTGCAATCGTTGAAGGCCGCGATACCCTTGGTGGTACCTGCCTCAACGTCGGCTGCATCCCGTCCAAGGCGCTGCTGCATGCCTCACACATGCTGCACGAGGCAGAGCACAATTTCGGGGCCATGGGTCTCAAAGGCAAAAGCCCGTCTGTCGACTGGAAGCAGATGCTTTCCTATAAGGATGACACCATTGGTCAAAATACCAAAGGCGTTGAATTTCTTATGAAAAAGAATAAAATTGACGTGATCAAAGGGTGGGCAACCATCCCCACAGCTGGCAAAGTTCAAGTCGGCGATGAGGTCTTTGAAACCAAAAATATCATCATAGCCTCCGGTTCAGAACCAGCATCCTTGCCGGGTGTTGAAGTCGATGAAAAGGTCGTTGTAACCTCAACGGGCGCACTAGAACTTGGCAAAATCCCCAAGAAAATGGTCGTCATCGGTGCAGGCGTCATTGGTCTAGAACTTGGCAGCGTTTATGCGCGCCTTGGCTCTGAGGTCACCGTTGTTGAATTCTTGGACGCAATCACGCCCGGAATGGATGCAGAAGTACAGCGTTCATTCCAAAAACTACTCACAAAACAGGGTCTTAAATTCATCATGGGCGCTGCAGTACAAAAGACCGAAGCCAACAAAACCAAAGCCAAAGTGCACTATAAATTGCGCAAAGATGACAGCGAACACGTCATCGAAGCCGATACAGTTTTAGTCGCAACGGGGCGCAAGCCCTTCACAAATGGCCTTGGTCTGGACACCTTAGAGATCGAAATGTCCCCACGCGGTCAGATCAAAGTTGGAACCGATTGGCAGACCAACGTACCAGGCATTTACGCTATTGGCGATGTGATCGACGGACCAATGCTGGCGCACAAAGCCGAAGATGAAGGCCTTGCCGCCGCTGAACAAATCGCAGGCAAACATGGCCACGTGAACTATGGAGTCATCCCAGGCGTGATCTATACACATCCAGAAGTCGCCAACGTTGGTGAGACCGAGGAAACATTGAAAGAACAAGGCCGTAGCTACAAAGTTGGCAAGTTCAGCTTTATGGGCAATGGCCGTGCGAAGGCTGTATTTGCAGGCGAAGGTTTCGTGAAAATCCTGGCGGACAAAGATTCCGATCGCATCCTTGGGGCCCACATTATCGGCCCGGCGGCTGGCGATTTGATCCACGAAGTTTGCGTCGCAATGGAATTTGGCGCATCTGCCGAAGATCTTGCAATGACATGCCACGCGCACCCCACTTACTCAGAAGCCGTGCGCGAAGCCGCGTTAGCTTGTGGTGATGGCGCTATTCACGCCTAAACACCGTTCCTAAAACCGAAAAGGCGGGCCAACGGCCCGCCTTTTTGTGTCTCAGACACTCTCAAGCGTTACCACATTGTCTTGGCCGCGCGCACCCTCCATTCAGCGTCATAGGCAAGACCACCAGCTTCACCCTCGGTCATCTCTGCAAGGATTTCCCCTACAGTTGGCAATCCGTCTGTATCATCGCCTGACCATGTACCCGCGCGCATAAACGCACGCGCACATTGGCTGTAAATCTCTGCAATTTTGATTACAATTACGGTGGCTGGCTGGATGTTCTTACGTTCAAACTGCGCCCGCAATTCAACATCATCAGTTAGGCGAGCAATTCCATTTACCCGAACAACATTGTTCGATCCTGGGACGACAAACATCAGTGATACGCGCCCATCGACAACAATGTTGCGCAACGAATCCAAGCGGTTGTTTCCACGCCAATCTGGCATCGCTAATGTGTGTTCATCAAGTTCTTTGACCACAGGGCTATCATCGCCACGTGGGCTGCCGTCTGTGCCAGACGGACCCACTGTCGACAGCATGCACAATCGCGACGCCATTATCCACTTGCGGTACTGCGGGGTCATCCGTGTTGCCACCTTACGCAAAGACGCATCACCAGAGTCTCCATAGAGACCTTCGAGGGATGCTATGTCCTTGACCCACTTCATGATGGATCAAATCCACCTTCGACCATCAGCTCATTAGATTTGGTTTCAACAACATCTTCCAAAACTGACATGAAGGCGTCCTTGTCTAAACCAACAGGGATGGTCGGCAAAAACTCAACGACAGCCAGACCCGGCTTGCGCAGCACACCTGTGCGCGGCCAAAAAACACCCGCATTCGTCGCCACCGGCACGCACTCCTGCTGCATCTGATTGTACAACACAGCAGTCCCAACTTTGTAGGGTGCTTTAACCCCTGGGGCCAAGCGCGTTCCTTGAGAATATATAATCAATTGCCCTGGCAACGCATGCCCGGCTTCAACATCACGCACCATCTTGGTAATTGCAGCCCCACGTTTACCGCGTGAAACAGGAACACAACCCAAACGACGGGCATATAGTCCGATTACAGGGGTCCAGAGAATTTCGCGTTTCATAATGAATTTGGCTGTCGGCAATGCCGTAAAAATCATCATAATGTCCAAGAACGACTGGTGCTTGGCAGCAATGATAACCTCACCACTTGGGATCGGACCGCGCACTTCGACGCGCAAACCCAGCATCCAACGTGATAACCAGAAGACATAACGGCTGTAGGCTTTAGCCCCTGCCCTCGCCCCTTCTGGAGAAAGCAATGCGTAAGGCCCCCAAAGTAGACCGATCACAACCATCATAAAATAAATGTGGATCATAAAAATCAGCGAAACAAACCAACGTATCATTAGTTAAGCGCCTCCAACGCTCTTCGTGAGGCGATGTGTGTCGCGATAAGTGCAACACCCCCAGCCATCACAGGAATCAGCAAGGGTGCAAGCCACCCTGCCCCTTGAAATCTCAGTCCAATAAAGAAGCCTGCGTCGTCGCCTGCAGATGGTAACAACAACACTGCGAGCATCCCGAAAATTACGCCAACGCCCGCGCCTATAAAGGCACGAATGGTAAAGCGGCGAATGAAGGCTTCGGCGATGTATCGATCGGTGGCACCTACCAATCGCATAACAGCAACAACTTGTGCGTTTACCGCAAGGGCCACGTTTGCCGCCAAAAACATCATCGCGCCGACCGCTGCACCAATCAGAAAAATTGCGATCCAACCTAACAGCCGCAGGCGATTTGCCGCTTGAACCAACGGGGCATGCCAGCGCGTGTGGTCGTCCCAAAAGGCGGCCGGCACTTCGGCGGCCAGACGAAGACGAAGACTCTCAGCGTCAAAGCCAGATGGATTTTCGACCACTTCTATCAAGCGCGGGACCGGCAAACTACGCAAGTCAATTCCAGCGCCAAACCACGGTGAGAGCAACGCTTGTTGTTCTTCGTCAGTCAACGCACGCGCACTTTCAACGCCTGCTGTTGTTTCCAAAACGCGCAGCGCTGCATCGGTTTGAATCGCAAGTTCACCCGCAGGCGCAGCGATGCGAATGGTGGAAGTACGAGCCAGTTCATCGCCCCAACGGGCAGCTAATCGGCCCGATGCCAACGAAAGCGCCAGGACAAAAACAGCCAAAAATGCCATCGCACCAGCTGCGAACAATGTCAGTTGTGCGTTAAGTCCTGATACTGGAACAACGCGATCAGCCTGCTTATCACCAATGAAAAGAGAGCGTAATTCAGAAATACTAAACTTCACAAATCCGCTCCTGCCCATTGCAATCTGCGGTTTGAAATACGCAATACACGGGCCTGAACTTCGGATTTAACCGCACGGATCAGTGATAGATCGTGCGTCGCAATCAAAACAGTCTTACCCATTTTGTTCAGCCCAATCAGCAACTTCAATAACCGCTGCGACATTTCCCAATCGACGTTTCCTGTCGGCTCATCTGCCAAAACAACATCTGGCGACATAATAACTGCACGTGCTAGCGCCGCACGTTGCCGTTCCCCACCTGACAGTTCAGGCGGCAATCCCGCAGCACGGTGGTTCAATCCAACCCATGCCAGCAATTCGCCCAAGTCCGCATCACCCGCTTCGTCCTGGCGACCAGATACTGTAAGCGGCAGCGCAATGTTGTCTGCAACAGGGAGGTGATCCAAAAATTTAACGTCTTGATGCACTATGCCGAGATTGCGCCGCATCATAGCAACGCCATCACGATCCAGATTACGCACATCATTGCCCATGATGCGAACCTGTCCAGCAGTCGGCAAAAGCGCCCCATAGCATAATTTCAGAAATGTCGTTTTCCCTGCGCCCGATGGGCCAGTCAGGAAAGAGAAAGATCCCGGTGCCAGCCTAATAGAAATATCAGACAACAATTCACCACCACCATAGCTATAAGCAACATTTTCTAGCTCAATCACAAGGTTCCCCAATTCGTTGGACCTGTTGTGCCTGAGCATCGGTCCCGTTGCAATCCACCGCCTCTAAGCCTTTGATCGCAGTTAGTACTTTTCTGCCCATTCACCGCAACATATGTTATGTATCAAGGAATTCACGGGGTCAAAACAGACAATGCGACTGATATGTCCAAATTGCGATGCGCAATATGAGGTGCCAACCGAGGTTGTCCCGACCGAAGGTCGTGATGTTCAATGTTCCAATTGTGGTCAAACGTGGTTTCAACATCATCCCGATCACATGCCCCCAACCGAAGAAGAAGCTGCCTTAGCGATTCCTGAAAACGAAGAGCGCGTTGAGATTCCAACGCAGCCACAACGCAAAGAAATTGACCCCGCAGTTGCAGACATTTTACGTCAAGAGGCCAAGCATGAAGCCAAAATTCGCAAACAAGAGAACACGGGCTTAGAAAGCCAACCTGATCTGGGCCGAGACGACGATGTCGAGGATGAGGCTGCGCGCCTTGCGCGTGAGGCCCGCGAACGGATGGCGCGTATGCGCGGTGAAGCAATCAAAGCGACAGCATCTGCTGCTGCTCTAGGATCGCGTCGTGATCTACTTCCAGATATTGAAAAAATAAATTCTACGCTTCGTTCGACCAATGACCGTCAGTTTGAAACCGATGAAACTGGCGCAGTTCCATCGCGTAAAAAGCGCGGTTTTAAGCGTGGCTTCTTGGCGGTCGTCATTATCGCGATCATTTCGGCCGTAGCGTATACATTTGCGCCAGACATCGCAAAAGCCGTGCCACAAGTTGATCCATACCTAAGCAACTTTGTCGCTTTGGTGGATCAAGCACGCGATTGGTTGGACGGTCAATTGCAAGGGTTAGCAAAGTGGCTAGATGCCACTGCCGCCTCTCAGAACAATGGCTAACCCTAGAACCGGTCAATAAGGCGTTTCAAGTACTCCAACTCGGCTTGTGTGCGTTCGCCTTGAGCAGATCTGCGGCGTATTTCAGCAAGCAGGTCACGGGCACGGCAACACACTTCTACATCAGAAACGTTGCCTCTACCTCTGGATCAACACCATCGCCGTTTTGACCTCTACCAAGTGGATTCTTTGATTGCGCTTGACGGTTGCCGTCTTGCTCCCCTTGACCCGGACTCTGCTCTTCTTGATTTTCGCTCAGCGCTTCGGCCAGCGACTGCAACCCATCACGCAACGCCGACAACGCCTGCGCTTGGCTATCAATGGCCTGCCCTAATTGGTCATGGCGCAATGCCTGTTCTGCATTCCCCATCGCGCGCCCCGCGCGTTCAAATCACATCCCCAACCTTGTAAACCGTAGCAGCCAGCGCAAGGCATTTAACCCGCGCTGGACTTCAGGTTGAGAAGGTTTTGACACCACTTGATACCACTTCCAAATCTCTTGAACGCATCAATGCGCCTAGAGCCATTGAGGTATGGTATCTCGATTAATCATTTCGTCAAAGGTTGGGCGTGCGCGAATAACCGCAAATTGGTCACGGTTGACCAAAACCTCAGGAACCAGTGGGCGACTGTTATATTCGCTCGCCATAACAGCACCATATGCACCGGCACTCCGAAAAGCGACCAAATCACCTGACTTCATCGGTGCCATTTCGCGGTGTTTCGCGAATGTGTCACCAGACTCACAAACCGGACCAACAATATCATATTTTGCCATTTCAATACCAGCTGCAGCTTCAACAACAGGTACGATATCATGGTGTGCATCGTACATTGCAGGACGAATCAAATCGTTCATCGCACCGTCAATGATTAAAAACTCACGGTCTTCACCTTCTTTGACGTAAATCACTTCGCTGACCATCAGGCCCGCGTTGCCCGCGATCAGACGACCAGGTTCAATTTCGATTTCGCATCCCAAATGGCCAAGCGTACGTTTCACCAAAGCACCGTAATCACTTGGCAATGGCGGGGCTTCGTTTGAACGCTCATATGGAATACCCAAACCGCCACCTAAATCCAGACGTTTGATGTTGTGGCCTTGGGCACGCAACTCTTCGGTCAGTTCTGCCACTTTATTATAGGCGGCCTCAAACGGTGCCAAATCTGTTAGCTGGCTGCCGATGTGAACATCGATGCCAATGACATCTAAGCCCTTCAGCGCGCCAGCCATGGCATAAACTTCATGAGCGCGCGAAATAGGAATACCAAATTTGTTTTCAGATTTTCCAGTCGCAATCTTGGCGTGAGTTTTAGCATCAACATCAGGGTTCACACGAATGGTGATCGGCGCAACGACACCCAGCTCAAGCGCGACAGCGTTCAGCACCTGCATCTCAGGTTCCGATTCCACGTTGAATTGGCGGATACCACCGGTCAACGCGAGGCGAATTTCATCAGCCGTTTTACCGACACCAGAAAAAACAATGCGGTCACCCGGAACACCTGCGGCTTTGGCCCGCATGTATTCACCACCAGAGACCACATCCATGCCTGCACCAGCATCGCCCAACGTCTTAAGGATCGCTTGGTTGCTGGCCGCTTTCATTGCGTAGCAGACCAGATGGTCCATACCTCGAAGCGCATCATCAAACAGCTTAAAATGGCGCAGCAATGTCGCGGTTGAGTACACATAAAATGGCGTGCCCACGGCGGCGGCAATCTCAGCCACCGGAACATCTTCGGCGTGCAATTCGCCGTTTTTATATAAGAAATGATCCATACCCGTGAATAGCCATTAATTAGGGGTCAGATCAATGGCAAGTAGCTTATATTACAGGCCGCGTGCGTAAAAATAGATACAGTGGCAGACCGCATGAAACGCCGATGCAGATCGTTGCTGGAATTGCGATCAAACCGATCCAATTGCGCCGCACGGTGACTTCGGCAATGATCCATACGGTCAGCGCGATAAATGCAATCGTTAAATCCCAGACCAAACCGCTAGACGCCGCATTCACATGCCACGCATCAACCATACCCATAAGGTCGAAACCTTTTTGGGCAAACCACTGAATAAAATAATACATCGGATGAATAGCGCCCCAGATAGCGAGGGCCAAATAGATCATTCGCAACGGTGACGGCATCAAATTAGGCTCCAATTGACAGACAACTGAGCCTTACTTGCGCCAAGGTTTACAACCGTCTTCACGCCACCTGAACCAACGTTAATACCAGCTTTGGAACTAGGCTTAAGCGGCGCACCATCTACGCCGCAAGACGCAAGTGCTGCCACTGCAATAAGGGCAATAAAACGGATCATTTCAATATATCCTTCCAGCGCTGCACCTGAATGCGCACTTGCGCAGGTGCTGTTCCGCCATACGACATACGCGAGTCCACGGAATTTTGAACGCCTAGGACGTCAAAGACTTCGGTTGTAATATGTTCGTGGGCTGATTTCATATCTTCAAGGGTCAGATCTGGTAGATCGCAGTCTTTGCTTTCAGCAAGCGCGACAAGCGTTCCGGTCACGTGGTGCGCATCGCGGAATGGCATGCCCAAAACGCGAACCAGCCAGTCAGCCAAATCTGTTGCGGTGCTAAACCCCGATCCAGCGGCAGCTTTTAAGCTATCACAATTGGCGGTCATATCTTTGACCATACCCTCCATCGCAGCCATCGCCAGCATCCATGAATCAGCCGCATCAAAAACTTGCTCTTTGTCTTCCTGCATGTCCTTGGAATAAGCCAGCGGCAGCCCCTTCATCACCATCATCAATCCAGTATTTGCACCATAAATCCGACCCACTTTGGCGCGGATCAATTCCGCAGCATCCGGATTTTTCTTTTGTGGCATGATTGAAGAGCCCGTCGAAAAACGGTCCGACAATGTAACGAAACGAAACTGAGCAGAGGACCAGATTACCAATTCTTCAGCAAAACGGGACAGGTGCATTGCAGTGATGCTTGCCACGCTTAGGAAATCCAACGCAAAGTCACGGTCGGACACTGCGTCCAGTGAGTTGGCTGATGGACGGTCAAAGCCCAAAGCTTTAGCGGTCATGTGTCGATCAATTGGGAAAGACGTGCCCGCAAGTGCCGCAGCACCGAGTGGGGATTCGTTCATACGCTTGCGTGCATCCCGCACACGGGACAAATCACGGCCAAACATTTCAACATAGGCCATCATATGGTGGCCCCATGTTACAGGTTGCGCGGTTTGTAGGTGCGTAAAACCAGGCATTACCCAATCGGCCCCTGCTGCTGCTTGCCCCAAAAGGGCTTGGATCAAAGCAATCAAACCAGCTTCGGCGGCGTCGAATTGATCACGCACCCATAGCTTAAAGTCAGTAGCCACTTGGTCATTTCGCGAACGACCTGTGTGCAAACGGCCTGCAGGTTCGCCGATAATTTCTTTCAAACGGCTTTCCACATTCATGTGAATGTCTTCCAGCGCGTTTGAGAACTGAAACGTTCCACCCTCAATTTCTGACAAGACCGTGAGAAGGCCTTCACGAATGGCTTCAGCATCACTATCTGTAATAATTCCTGTCGCCGCCAACATTGCGGCATGGGCGCGCGAGCCTTTGATATCTTGGGATGCCATGCGCTGGTCGAAACCGATTGAAGCATTGATTGCCTCCATAATCGCGTCGGGCCCAGCGGCAAAACGGCCGCCCCACATGGTATTGCTGGTTTTCTTTGTCATCGTCTGACCCTTCGGAGGGAAAATGAAACATTATATTGCTGCGATCATGTATACGGCGATTGCCCTTGGTGCCACCCCTAGCTTTGCAGACTCGTCCGCAGCAGCGGCTTTTCGCAGCGGTGACATGAGAAAATTAGTGTTCCATTCAACGCCAAAAGCGACGTCAAGCGCTGCATTCTTTTTGCCAGACGGCGGCGGCGAGAAAACCTTAGACAGCTACAGCGGCAAATATGTCTTGATTAACTTTTGGGCAACATGGTGTGCACCTTGTCGTAAAGAAATGCCGATGCTGTCAACGCTACAGGCCGAATTTGGTGGTGACAACTTTGAAGTCGTAACGATCGCAACAGGTCGCAACACCCCTGCGGGCATTAAAAAATTCTTCGTGGATTCAGGTATTACAAACCTTCCACGGTATCAGGACCCCAAGCAAGCACTTGCCAGCCAAATGGGTATTTTGGGATTGCCTATCACAGTGATCATGGACCCAAACGGCGAAGAGATCGCAAGACTGCGCGGCGATGCCGATTGGTCGTCTGGCAGCGCCAAAGCGATAATCGCAGAGCTTGTCAAACCCGAGTAAGTGGTGCGACGAGGTTCATTATCGCAACTCCAGTCGCTGAAAGGTTACGAGGGGGGTAAAAAACGAAGCATAAATTTATCCGGTATCAAATGCCCTCCCGAGCGAGACAACCGGTAGTGAGACAAATGCGTTCGTGTTAGCAAAAAGCCGCCTTGCGGTCCGTATTTTCGCAATAGTGTGGTAAGTTGAACATCGCATGATCGAGGTACTAAAACGGCATCGTTTACAGTTAGCCAGTTACAGAACCCCAATTTCAGCAAGGGCTCTGTTCAATTCGTCTGGCAGCGGCTCTTCTTGACTGCGACCTTTAGGCAAATCAATCGGTGCATCTTCAACCTTGAGGTACCGCCAGCCTTGAAATGGACGCTTTAGGCTAGCTTGTGTCAGCACCAATTCAGGGTCAGATACGATCGAACAACGGCGAATTCCATCAGAGCCAATAAATTCATCTAAGCGAATTATGCGCTGACGGCATTGGATCGCTCCTTTGATCACCCAGTAAATTGAGCCGCCATTTAATATTTCCGCTTCACGCTTTGGCCACATCCGAGTGATGTGATGCGGCAAGCCGTCAACAGTTTGCATCTGGCGAATGGATTGCCAATCTTCCAAACCTTCAACGTTTTCAGTGCCTACTGATAATTTTACTAGATTGATTGCTTTGCTCATCCCCACCCCGTCTAATTGTATCAACAACTCATGTCTAAGTTTAGTTTGGGTGGAAAGTTTATCAAGTAGTTGTGGAAGTCTGCAAAAACGGGCTACTTAATCTGCAGCAATACGCCCAACGACATCTGAAGGAACCATGCTATGACCCGCTTTTCTGCCCCCATCGCCGAACAAATTTGGGATATGAAATATCGTTTTAAAGAGGCAGATGGCACTCCAAAAGATGTAACCGTTGAAGACTCGTGGCACCGTATCGCCAACGACCTTGCTTCAGTGGAAAAAGACCCAAGTGCATGGGAAGGAAAATTCTATGAGGCTCTAGAGGATTTTAAATTCCTTCCAGCTGGCCGGATTACAGCGGGTGCAGGCACTGCGCGCAAAGTTACTATGTTCAACTGTTTCGTTATGGGCACCATTCCTGATAGCATGGGTGGCATTTTTGATATGCTCAAAGAAGCGGCACTTACGATGCAACAAGGTGGTGGCATCGGTTACGACTTTAGCACAATCCGCCCTAAGGGCGCAGATGTGAAAGGTGTAGCCGCAGACGCATCTGGTCCTCTGTCGTTCATGGATGTCTGGGACGCGATGTGCCGTACGATTATGTCGGCAGGTTCGCGCCGCGGTGCAATGATGGCAACCATGCGTTGTGATCACCCTGATATTGACGATTTCATTACCGCTAAATCCGACGCGGCTCGCTTACGCATGTTTAACGTATCTGTTTTGATCACCGACCCATTTATGGAAGCCGTGAAATCTGGCGGTTCATGGGATTTGCTGTTCAATGGTGAGGTCTACAAAACCGTTCAAGCCCGCGAGCTGTGGGATAAAATTATGCAGTCAACCTATGACTACGCCGAACCAGGTGTGATTTTCATCGACCGTATCAATGACGCCAACAACCTAAACTATTGCGAGTCAATTGCCGCAACAAACCCGTGTGGCGAACAGCCGTTGCCACCATATGGCGCGTGTCTGCTGGGTTCCATCAACATGGCACGCTTGGTTTCAGACCCATTCGGCGACAGTGCGCAATTAGACGAAGCTGCATTGTCTGATTTGGTCGCAACCGCCGTCCGCATGATGGACAACGTTGTTGATGCGTCCAAATTCCCACTCGAAGCACAAGCACGCGAAGCACAAGCAAAGCGCCGTATTGGTTTGGGTGTAACTGGCCTAGCCGACGCGCTGTTGATGGTTGGCGAGCGCTATGGCTCAGACGAAGCGGCACAACAGACTGAAACATGGCTGAAAGCAATTGCACGCGCGGCATATCTGGCGTCTGTCGATCTGGCTAAGGAAAAAGGCGCGTTCCCGTTATTCGATGCCGAGGGCTACTTAGCCTCAGGTACTATGGAAATGATGGACCAGGACGTTCGTGACGCAATTGACAAACACGGCATTCGCAACGCATTGCTGACCTCGATCGCTCCAACAGGCACGATCAGCTTGTATGCTGGCAACGTAAGCTCTGGCATCGAGCCGGTATTCGCATATGCCTATACCCGCAAGGTTCTACAAAAAGACGGTTCGCGCACAGAAGAAGAAGTTGTAGATTATGCCGTGCAAATGTGGCGCGATAAATTCGGCGAGGCAGAACTTCCTGATTACTTCGTAAACGCCCAAACACTGGCACCACTTGACCACGTCAAGATGCAAGCCGCAGCGCAGAAGTGGGTCGACAGCTCGATTTCGAAGACGATCAACTGCCCGAAGGACATCGATTTTGAATCATTCAAAGATGTATACATGCAGGCATGGGACACAGGCTGCAAAGGCTGCACGACCTATCGCCCGAATGACGTAACCGGCTCTGTCCTCAGCGTTTCGGAAGCGTCAGATGAAACACCACAAGTCGATCTGGGCGCGGATGTCATTTATATGGCTGAGCCGCTTGATCGCCCAGAAGCGCTCGAAGGCAATACATATAAAGTAAAGTGGCCTGACAGTGAGCACGCTATTTACATCACAATCAACGATGTAATCCACGGCGGCCACCGCCGCCCATTTGAAGTGTTCATCAATTCCAAGAACATGGAACACTTTGCATGGACTGTCGCACTGACTCGTATGATTTCCGCGGTATTCCGCCGTGGCGGTGACGTTTCGTTTGTTGTCGAAGAACTCAAAGCTGTGTTTGATCCACGCGGTGGCGCATGGATGGGTGGCAAATACATTCCCTCGATCTTGGCCGCAATCGGTGGGGTCATCGAGCAACACCTCGTCGCAACTGGCTTTATAGAAGGTACCGGCATGGGACTTAAATCGGATCCACAAGCCGAAATTATGAAAATGGACCAGCCACGGGGCAAAGCGTGTTCCAGCTGTGGTGACTATGACTTGCGCATGGTTGAAGGCTGCATGACTTGTGGCAGCTGCGGCTTCAGCAAGTGTGGCTAAGAACTGATTGAGTGTTTTGATTTTTAGGGGCGCACCGCAGTTAGGCTGCGCCCCTATTTTTTTCTGATTAGACGATGCGACTTAACAGCGTTGCCAAAGCGATGCGTTCTTTTGCATCCAAATCGGCAGTCCTGCTACGCCAAAGGGTTGCTTGACTAGCCAACACCAATCCGTCACTCAGTATTTTCAGGTGATTGGCGCGCAACGTGTCACCGGTGCTTGTAATATCTGCAATCGCTTCAGCAGTTCCGTTTGCAACCGTACCTTCAGTGGCACCCTGACTGTCGACCAACGCATAATCAGCGACGCCCGCATCCCGCAAGAATTCCCGCACCAAGCGGTGGTACTTTGTCGCCACTCGAAGACGCATGCCGTGAATGTCGCGAAACATTGCAGCCGCAGCATCTAGATCATCCAAAGTATCCACATCGACCCAAGCCGATGGAACCGCAATTATCAAATCTGCATGGCCAAACCCTAGCTCAGCAACAGACACAACTTGATCTTCCCACAGCGGCAGCTTTTCATGGATCAAATCGGTTCCAGTGACACCCAAATGAATACGTCCAGCTGCCAATTCACGTGGAATTTCACCTGCAGATAACAAAACCAGCGAGACATCATCGATGCCCTCAACTTTACCCGCGTATTCGCGGTCAGACCCTGAGCGGCTCAGCACAATGTCGTGTTTAACAAACCAATCAAAAGTTTTTTCCATCAACCGCCCTTTAGACGGTACACCCAATTTCAAAGTCATTGTGCGCCCTCCAACTCAACCATCAATCCGGGACGCAGAACGGCACCCACAGCGGGAATTTCAGCGCCATTCCCCAATCGTTTGGTCAAGGCATCATAACGCCCCCCACTCGCCAAAGCAGGTAGGTCGGCACGCCCATTGATGTAAAACCCAAAGACAAATCCGTCGTAGTATTCCATCGATGTACGGCCATAGCTTGCCTCGAACGCCAAGTTATCAACATCGATACCACGCCCACTCAGCGCATCGCTGCGAGCATGCAATCCTTCAACTGCATGACTGATCTCAGGCATATCAACAGCTAAGTCGCGCAATTGCTCAAGCGCGAAAGGAACCGTCTCGCGCACATTCAGCAAGGCATCAATAACGTCCATTTCGGTAGAGCTGATCGGATCGGTCGTTGCATCTTCATGCAAAGCAGCAACCCGTGTGCTGATCTCAGATCGCGTACGCGTGCCAACAATTGCCCCAATATTTTGGAACGGATCGGTATCAGCCAATAGAGCAAGCCGGCTTTCAGGTACCGTTGAACGCCCCGAAAAGCGATCCAACAATGCCCGAAACCTGCGTGGCCGCCATACATGGCGAATTAATGCTGCTTTGCGGCGCTCACTGGTTTTCAGCCCACGCACCGCGGCCATCAGAATTCCAATGTCACCCGTTGAAGCACGTACATCCAAATGAGAAACTGCTGTCGAAACAAGTGCGAAAACCTCTGCATCTGTGGCAGCAGGGTTACTGCGATCAAAGACCTCATAGCCAACCTGAAGGAACTCGCTTGCCCGCTCAAGATCATCTTCTTGGCGACGAAATACTTCACCAGCGTAAGTATATCTCGCTGGTTCTGCCCCATCTGCCATATGCATTTGAACAACTGGAACAGTGAAGTCGGGACGCAACATCTGTTCGCCCCGTAATGCATCGCTGGTGATGTAGGCGCGTGCACGGATATCTTCGCCGTAAAGGTCTAGTAACGTTTCAGCTGGCTGGAGAACTGGGGGTTCCACAACGACAGCACCAGCCGACTCAAAATTTGCGCGCAACGCAAGTGCGCGATTACGTGCTTCAGTCATTGTTCAAAATCTCTTGAACTTTGGCGACCAACTGACCACGTGGCACTTCATATTGACTGGGCAAGCCCTTCCATTCTTCAAGACTGGCTGTCTCGGCAATCTTTGCGCCAAGAACAAGGTCTTTGATCTGGATCACGCCTCGTTCTTTTTCATCACCACCTTCGATCACTGCAATTGGTGACGATCGCTTATCTGCATACTTTAACTGGTTGCCAAAATTCTTTGGATTGCCAAGATACACTTCAGCCCGAATTCCCACCTGACGCAATTCAGCAACCATCGCTTGATAATCCGCCATGCGGTTGCGATCCATAACGGTCACAACAACTGGACCAACAGTTTCAGCTTCCATGCGCCCTTTGGCCTGCAATGCAGCAAGGAGGCGATCGACGCCGATTGACACACCGGTCGCTGGAACTTCTTGGCCGGTAAAGCGCTTTACAAGGTCATCGTAACGACCACCTCCTGCAACTGAACCAAAGTTGCGCTTTCGCCCCTTCTCGTCCAAGATTTCGAATGTCAGCTCTGCTTCGTAGACCGGGCCCGTGTAATAGCCAAGGCCCCGCACAACTGATGGATCAATCTCGATACGGTCGGGGCCATATCCACCTGCAAACAGAAGGTCCTCAATTGTTTGCAATTCGTTCACTCCAGCAAGGCCAGTTTCAGAACCTTGAACCAATTCGCTCAACCGTGCGAGCGTTTCAGCACCAGTGTCACGTTTGGCCTGCATGAACCCCATGACGATATCAGCCTGCTCATCCGTGAGGCCAGCACCATCAGTATAATCACCACTGTCATCTTTACGGCCCTTGCCAAGCAATGCACGCACGCCGTTCAAGCCAAGCCGATCCAACTTATCAATAGCGCGCAGAACGATGCCGCGCTCGGAAGCGAACTTGTCTGGATCACTAGGATCGAGGACGCCCGCGACTTCCATAACGCCGTTCAAAACCTTGCGATTGTTTACACGGACGACATAGTCTCCACGTGGAATTCCAACACTTTCCAATGTGTCTGACAACATTGCACAAATTTCGGCGTCCGCCGCCATGGACGCAGATCCAACAGTGTCCGCGTCACATTGATAGAACTGGCGAAAACGGCCTGGACCCGGCTTCTCATTGCGCCAAACAGGCCCCATCGCGTAACGGCGATAAGGGTTTGGTAGCTCATTGCGATGCTCTGCATAAACACGAGCCAAAGGCGCCGTCATGTCATAGCGAAGCGCCAACCAGTCACCGGGCTTGTCGGACTCGCTGTCCTCCTGCCATGCAAACACACCCTCATTCGGGCGATCAACATCTGGCAAGAACTTTCCAAGTGCTTCGACCGTCTCAACAGCGCTGGTTTCCAAAGCATCAAAACCATATCGATGATACACATCCGTAATCGCTTTTAGCATCTCGCCACGTTGGGTGACTTCGTTACCGAAATAATCGCGGAAACCTTTAGGCACTTCAGCCTTTGGGCGTTGTGGTTTTTTTGGCTTGGCCATTGTCTGTTCCTTTAGGGCAAAGCCCGTTGAATAAGGCTCGGGCAGGCCTTACCCGATGGGGGCAAAAGGGGCAAGGTTTCTACGCCTTCAGGTGGTAGGTACCCATTGTGAACATCACAGGAAATAGGTTAGTTCAAACAAAGAAACGCGGCCAAAGGGATGTGACATGGAAAAGCTAGAAGAAGACATTGCACACCTGACGCGCACCGTCGAAGATCTATCCGACATTATGGCCAAGCAAGAAGGCGAAATTGCTGACCTAACCCGTCGAGTGTTTATGCTAATGCAGCGCGAAGGTGAACGTGAAAACAGCCAAGGTGGCGGCATTGTCATTGGCGACGAGCGCCCACCGCATTACTAACTCAGTAATAGACCCTTAAGGTGTTTTAATTGCTGCAGCGGCGACAACACCATCGTGCAGTAGAATGTCGGCCCAACGTGCGTTGTCTGAGAACTTTTCATAGGTACTGACAAACACCGTATTACGCTCAAGCGTTTTCAAATTTGCACCGCAAGGTTTGTTTTGGCAACTTTACAAACGGACGACTTAACTTTCTCATATGCTTTGTCAGTCGTCGAATAGGGATATAGCTTGCTGGGGCGACCATAGCGCAATTGCTCATGCACCTCGGGTGAAACGAACAAAGCAAGCGCTGCAGTAAATTGACGTGGGCACCTATCTCTAAAACCCGTTACGTAAAACGTCTGCGGACCTGTTGAGTCTGGTGCACTATCAAACAACGCATAACCACGGCCCGATGATGGGGCCTTGCCTAACCGCCCGCCTAGAGAACTTTGACCCCTTGCATCACATACACGGGCAACTTCCCCATAGGGCAAAATCGTTCCAAAGATTATATCCATTGCGCCGGGCCCTTTGCGGGCGCCCTCAACTGAGCCACCCCCAAACAATCCACGCTTTTTTGCAGGTTCCGCCAAAGTTGTTTCTTCGGGAAGGATTTCTTGCAAAGAGGCCGTTCTTGTCAGCTCTTCTGCATCGTCATCGTTGGAAACTTTGAGCAGCCCCAATAGCCCACGGCGTTTTTCAGGTTCAACCAAACCCGTTGTAGTAGCGTCTGTTGGTTCAACTGACGGTGTATCGTGTTCTGAATCGGCGATTTCGTACTCGGCTTGCATAAATTCGGTGGGTTCGTTTGCTGCCGCAGCACGGCGCAACCATCCCCAAACACCAGACGGTTTTTCCACTTCAACCACTGTAGAAATTGCTGCTCTATCGGGTCGATTTCCTCAATAGCTCTATCTGCGTTCTCTGTACCACCCTCACGCCGCAATAGGCCAGAGAGCACTCCAATTCTTGGTGCTATATCTTCGGGATCAGGCAAAACACTAACTTTAGGCGTATCCTCGGCCAACTCAATATTTTCGACCCGTTCAAAATCAGACAGTGGGTCAACACAGGCCGCCAAAGAAAACATCGAGAACAAGATAACAGGATTACGCACGTTAAAGTCTCACCATCAGGGTTAACAGTTTAAAAACGCACCAAAGTAAGGGCTGTCCACCGTGGCCATAGTTGCTTTTTGGGACATATAAGCTAATTGCGACTTATAGGTCTTCGACTTCCATAACGCCCATCAGTGACTTAATGGCCCCTTTTATCTGCGGCGTGACTGGAAAATCTTGCCCCAAATCAATCTCGACTTCACCTGGCAAACTTGAGTCCATCAAGCAAAATTGAACAGGTCCACGCCCCACGTTCTGGGCCGCTTTCCCAGCACCCTCAAGGACAGAAGCAACTGCTGAAACGGCGTCGATATCATCTACAAAGATTTTGAGGCCCATCCCACCAACATCAGCAACGACTGTATCAATTGGCGCAATCGAGCGGCCGAGTAATTTTAACTGATCACTTTCGAGTGTCGCCTCTACAGTAACAATAACCTTAGCACCTGTTACCAAATGATCTTGCGCTTTTTCCAGCGTGTCAGAGAAAATAGTGATCTCATATCCGCCCGTCGTGTCCGATAATTGGGCAAATGCGAACCGATTGCCACGTGCAGATTTACGGATTTGCACACCCGCAACAACGCCAGCCAGTTTGGCAACATGCGCGCCGCGTTCAGCACGTTCATGGACCTGATCTAACGTTTTAATGTCTTTGCGTTTCAACGCGCCCATATAATCATCCAACGGATGACCAGACAGGTAAAACCCAACGGCTTTAAACTCTTCACTCAAACGTTCAGCCGGCAACCAATCATCCATTGGCACAATCCGAGGCTCAGGTAGATCATCACCGGCCTCCCCAAACAGTGATACCTGATTACTGCTTTTTTGTTCGTGGATCGCTGCTGAATAACCAACCAACCCATCCAACGCATCAAAAACACGTCGACGGTTTGGATCGAGTTGGTCAAACGCGCCAGAACGCGCAAGCATCTCAAGTGGACGTTTACCAACCCGTTTTATATCCACGCGTCGCGCCAGATCGAACAGGGTTGAAAATGGGCGTTCGACGCCATCAACCATGCGCCCTTCGGTGATAAGCTTCATAGCCTCAACGCCAACGTTCTTCAACGCGCCCAGCGCATAGACCAAGGCACCTTCGACAACTTTGAACGTAGCGTCGGAACGATTTACGCACGGCGGAACCCAAGGCAAATCAAGACGCTTACGCACCTCTTCGAAATACACACCCAGTTTGTCAGTGAGGTGGATATCGCAATTCATCACACCAGCCATAAACTCAACTGGGTGGTTCGCCTTTAGCCAAGCCGTTTGGTAACTGACAACCGCATAGGCAGCAGCGTGAGATTTGTTAAAGCCGTAGTTTGCAAACTTTTCAAGAAGATCAAAAACCTCAGAGGCTTTCTTTTTCTCAACGCCGTTTTCTTGTGCCCCTTTTTCAAATTTGGGCCGTTCTTTCGCCATCTCTTCGGCGATCTTTTTACCCATCGCACGGCGCAATAGGTCAGCGCCACCCAGCGAGTAACCCGCCATGACCTGCGCAATTTGCATAACCTGTTCTTGGTAGACGATTATTCCTTGGGTTTCTTCCAAGATATGGTCGATCAGTGGATGTACAGATTCCAGTTCCTTCTGCCCATTCTTCACCTCACAATAGGTCGGAATATTCTCCATCGGACCCGGACGGTAAAGCGCAACCAAGGCGACGATGTCTTCGATACAGGTTGGCTTCATCCGTTTCAGAGCATCCATCATGCCGCTGGATTCCACCTGAAACACTGCCACAGTCTTCGCGCTAGCATATAATTTATAGGACGCTTCATCATCCAACGGGATCGTCGCAATATCGTCGATCAAGCCCTGAGGGGGCTCAAACAGTTCGGAACCATCCGCAGAGATGTGTAAATGGCGGCCAGACGCTTTGATTTGATCAACCGCATTCTGAATAACTGTCAGGGTCTTAAGGCCCAAAAAGTCGAACTTGACCAATCCTGCTTGTTCAACCCATTTCATATTGAACTGTGTGGCAGGCATGTCCGAACGCGGATCTTGGTAAAGTGGCACCAATTGGTCTAGTGGACGATCCCCAATAACAACGCCCGCAGCGTGGGTCGAAGCGTTGCGAAGTAGGCCTTCAACTTGTTGGCCATAATCAAGCAAGCGTGCCACGACTTCTTCGTTCTTTGCCTCTTCACGTAAACGCGGTTCGTCTGCCATAGCCTTTTCGATTGAAACAGGTTTTACCCCTTCAACAGGGATCAGTTTAGATAGACGATCCACTTGCCCGTAAGGCATCTGCAAAACACGGCCAATATCACGCACAGCAGCCTTCGATAGAAGCCCACCAAAAGTGATAATTTGCCCAACTTTATCACGGCCGTACTTCCCCTGAACGTAGCGAATAACTTCCTCGCGACGGTCCATGCAAAAATCGATATCGAAGTCAGGCATGGACACACGTTCAGGGTTCAAGAACCGCTCAAATAGCAATTGATAGCGCAGTGGATCAAGATCGGTGATCAACAAAGCATAAGCAACCAACGACCCCGCACCAGAACCACGACCCGGCCCAACTGGGATGCCTTCGTCTTTGGCCCATTTGATGAAATCTGCAACGATCAAAAAGTAACCAGGGAAACCCATCCCTTCAATGATCTTTAATTCAAAATCGAGGCGAGCCTCGTATTCCGCAACCTCAACAGCATGCGGGATAATGGACAGGCGGTAGCGCAAGCCCTCTTCGGCTTGACGACGCAATTCTGCGATTTCGTCATCCGCAAATTTAGGAAGGATCGGATCACGGCGATATGTCTGGAAGGCGCAGCGTTTAGCAATCTCAACAGTGTTCTCAACCGCCTCAGGAAGGTCAGCGAACAAGGTGACCATTTCAGCCTGAGACTTAAAATAGTGCTGAGGTGTTAGGCGACGCCGCCCTTCTTGTTGATCGACATAAGCCCCATCAGCAATGCAAATCAATGCATCATGAGCTTCGTGCATCTTAGATGCTGGGAAATAGACGTCATTGGTGGCGACCAATGGCAATCCCATCGCATACGCCATTTCAACAAATGGACGTTCTGTCAAACGCTCTGCCTCTGGTAAACCGCCATCAACAGGGTGGCGCTGTAGCTCAACATAAAGACGATCACCGAAAATACCGGCAAGGCGATCCAACAATGCTTGAGCTGCGGGTTTTTGTCCCGCCTGCAAAAGCTGTCCAATGGGGCCAGTCGACCCACCCGTCAAACAAATTATGTCAGCTCCGTATTGGGCCAATTCATCCACTGTGACTTGGGGCAATTGATCGTGGTTATCGATATAAAGGCATGAATTTAACTTCATCAGGTTTTCGTAACCTGTCTCTGTCTGAGCCAACAAAATCACAGCTGCAGGCGCACGCGCTTTCTCGCCGGGGCGACTTTCAACATAAGTGACATCGACCTGACAGCCCACAATCGGCTGGATACCTGCACCCGACATTCCAACCGAATACTCCAACGCCGCAAACATGTTGTTTTTGTCGGTCAATGCCATTGCAGGCATCTTATTGTCTGCACAAAGCGCAGGCAGCTTTTTAACACGCAATGCACCCTCAAGTAGCGAATACTCAGAATGGGTACGAAGGTGAATGAATCGAGGGCTATTTGTCATGCCTGCAACTTAAGGCGAACTGACAAATGTTGCCACAAGGACTTGCCAAAAAGTCAGACACTTGCAAAACTAAAATCAGCACGCCCGCACGAACGTCTACTCCACATCGACGACGCGCAGCATTTGGGCTTTTGGTAGGGTGGCGGGTTACAATATATGAACGTGTCTTTTCGGATAAACGGAAAGGATGTGGAGCTTAGCAACATAAGCGCCACAACAACGCTGCTTGATTGGTTGCGCATCGATCAAAATCTGCACGGCACCAAAGAGGGCTGCAATGAAGGTGATTGTGGCGCATGTTCGGTGTTAGTGACCGATGAAACCGGTGCCAAAGCCCTAAACGCCTGCATCTTGTTCCTACCCCAACTGGACGGCAAATCGATCCGCACAATCGAAGGAATTTCGGCACCCGACGGCACATCCCACCCTGTTCAAACAGAGATGATTAATCATCACGGCAGTCAGTGTGGCTTTTGCACACCTGGCTTTATCGTCTCGATGGCCACAGCGCATTTGAACGGCGACACGGACCACGATGTGGCTCTCGCAGGGAACCTTTGCAGGTGCACGGGCTATGCGCCGATCATTCGTGCGGCAAAAGCTGCAGAAAATGCACCAATCCCTGCGCATATGGTGGAAACCCCTCCAATATTGCGCGCCAAACCCAAAGAAAAGGATCTAATCCCCACAGATCTGGAAGGTTTCGCAAGCTGGTACGAGGCCCACCCAGACACAACGCTCATTGCGGGCGCAACGGATGTCGGCCTTTGGGTGACAAAACACTTTTCAGATCTTGGTCAAACGGCATTTTTGAACCGTATTCCAGAGCTTCGTGGCATTTCAGAAACAGATGAGGAAATACATGTCGCAGCCATGACAACGCTGACTGAACTCCTTGAATCCATGAAAACAAAACACCCAAGTTTTGCGACCTTGATCAAAAGATATGGCTCAACCCAAGTTCGCAATGCAGCTACAATCGGCGGTAACATCGCAAATGGATCCCCAATCGGAGACGGGCCACCAGCCCTAATCGCATTGGATGCAACGCTTCATCTGCGCAAAGGTAGCAAAACACGCCAAATGCCAATCGCGGACTATTTCATCGAGTATGGTAAACAAGACCGTGATATAGGCGAGTTTGTGACTGGTGTTTCAATCCCGAAGGCCGTCGACAACTTGCATTGCTACAAACTGACCAAGCGTTTTGACCAGGACATCTCAGCCGTTTGTGGCTGCGTATGGATCGAACTCGACGACGATACGATTTCTAAAGTGCGCCTTGCCTATGGCGGCATGGCTGGAATCCCCAAGCGCGCAAAACATGCGGAAGATGTGTTGCGTGGAAAGGCTTGGTCAGAAGAAACTATTCGCCATGCGATGGATGAGATGACAAAGGACTTTGCTCCCCTGTCAGATATGCGAGCTTCAGCCAAATATCGGATGCAAACGGCTCAAAACATGCTGCTTAGAGTTTGGTATGAGCGAAACGGTCAAACCACATCAGTACATGAGGTGACACCGTGAGCATTGCTAAGCCCCTCCCCCACGATGCCGCCGCGCTTCATGTAAACGGCAGTGCGCGATACGTTGACGACATCCCAACACCCAACGGGACACTTCACCTCGCTTTTGGCACCAGTCCTATTGCTGCGGGAACGCTCAATAGTATGAATCTTAACGCAGTGCGTGCGACTGAGGGCGTGATAACAGTTTTGACGGCGGGTGATCTGGAATTTGATGCTGATGTATCGCCATCGGCCCATGATGAACCGTTACTGGCAGAGCAAACAGTTGCCTACGTCGGGCAACCAACGTTTCTGGTAATCGCAGAATCTCACACAGCAGCCCGAAAGGCTGCGCGCCTTGCGCAATATGATATCATAGAAGGCGAGCCCATCTTCACAATTGAAGAGGCTTTGGCGGCCAATAGCCGTTTTGAAGATGGGCCGCGTATCTACGCCAAAGGCGATGCTAAGGCGCACCTTGTGTCTGCAGCTCATTCTATCACAGGCTCCATTTCAATGGGTGGGCAAGAGCACTTTTATCTTGAAGGTCAAGCGGCCCTCGCCTTGCCTGATGAAAATGGCGACGTTTTGATTCACAGTTCGACCCAACACCCGACTGAGATCCAACACAAAGTTGCACATGCAATCGGCAAACCTATGCATGCCGTTCGGGTTGAAACACGTAGAATGGGAGGAGGGTTTGGCGGCAAAGAGAGCCAGGGTAATGCGCTTGCTGTTGCTTGTGCAATCGCGGCGCTGAAGATGGGAAAACCCTGCAAAATGCGTTATGATCGCGACGACGACATGATCATTACGGGCAAACGGCACGATTTTCGAATCGACTATACCTGTGGTTTTGATAGCGATGGTTTGATCCAAGCCATTGATGTAAAACACTACACCCGCTGTGGCTGGGCACAAGATTTGTCGCTGCCTGTTGCTGATCGGGCGATGCTCCATGCAGACAATGCCTACAACTTGCCGAACATTCGAATTGAAAGCCACCGCCTCAAAACCAACATTCAAAGTGCCACAGCCTATCGCGGGTTTGGTGGTCCACAAGGCATGCTTGGAATGGAGCGGATCGTAGATCACATCGCACAAACATTGGGCGTGGACCCCGCAATCGTTCGTCAAAAAAACTTTTATGGCTCCGGCGGAAGTTCGACTGGTAAGATGAAGCCGCAGACGACCCCTTATGGGCAGGAGGTCACTGATTCGATCGTTGCAGAATTGACAGACACTCTGATGTCTTCCTCCGATTATTTTAATCGACGAGCCACCGTTGATGAGTGGAATTCAACCAATCAAATTATCAAACGCGGCATTGCAATGACCCCTGTCAAATTTGGCATTTCATTTACACTGACACACCTCAACCAAGCCGGTGCATTGGTTCATGTTTATCAGGACGGCTCTATCCACCTGAACCACGGCGGAACTGAGATGGGACAAGGTCTGTTCCAAAAGGTTGCTCAGGTTGCAGCGTCACGGTTTGGCGTGCCCATGGAAAATATTAAAATTTCGGCGACAGACACTGCCAAAGTTCCAAATACCTCCGCCACCGCAGCATCTTCTGGCACTGATCTGAATGGAATGGCAGTCAAAATTGCATGTGACAAAATTCGCGACCGAATTGCTGCGCACTTTGCCAAACTTCACGATTGCAATGCAGCAGACGTGAGTTTTAGCGACGGCCATGTTCGCGTCTTGGCGAAGAGTTATAATTTTTCAGAAGTCGCTCAGATTGCGTATCAAGCCCGTATCAGCCTGTCGGCAACCGGATTTTATAAAACGCCAGACATTCAATGGGATCGGATAAAGGGGCAAGGCCGCCCCTTCTTTTATTTTGCCTATGGTGCTGCCATTACCGAGGTCGTCATCGATACCTTAACAGGTGAAAACCGAATACTGCGTACTGATATTTTGCATGATGCGGGCGCGTCACTCAATCCAGCGCTGGATATTGGGCAGATCGAGGGTGGCTACGTTCAGGGGGCTGGTTGGCTCACGACCGAAGAGCTGGTTTGGGATCAAAAAGGACGTTTGCGCACCCATGCGCCGTCTACTTACAAAATCCCCGCCTGCAGTGATCGCCCCGATATTTTCAACGTAGACCTTTGGGATGGCGAAAACCCTGCTGATACAATCTCTAAATCCAAAGCCGTTGGCGAACCTCCATTCATGCTCGGGGTATCCGCCTTCTTTGCTTTAAGTGACGCCATATCAGCCTGCGGACCAAATTTTGCAGACCTACAAGCGCCTGCAACAGCCGAAGAGGTCTTAGCAGCAATCGGGCGAACCCAGGATGTTTGATCGCAAAGAGCTTATTGAAGCCTGTAAAATTCATGGAACGGTTGCCCGCGTTGTGATCGCAGACATAGCGGGGTCTGCACCTCGCGAAGTGGGTGCCTCGATGCTTGTTTGGCAAGGTGGACAATCAGGGACGATAGGCGGTGGTACCCTCGAGTTTGATCTGGCAAAAGCTGCAATGAAGGGCAAAGATCATATGTCTCGTCATGCCCTTGGTCCCGATTTGGGGCAGTGTTGCGGCGGATCTGTACATGTTCTGACCGAAATCTATGATTTAGAGCGAGCGCAAGCGTTACCAAATGATTGCATTGTACGTGGAAAAGGTGAGATGCCGTTTCAAATTCAGACTCTCATTTCAGCAGCCCGCAATCATGGCGATCTCACCCGCAGTCAGAGGGTCGGCACATGGTTTATTGAGCCAGTACATAGGCCGATGCATGACCTTTGGATTTGGGGTGCCGGGCATGTTGGGCGCGCCGTAGTCAATACCATCGCCCCTTTACCTGATATCAAAATCACATGGGTCGATACCACAATCGATCGGTATCCGAATGAAATCCCAGATGGGGTCACCGTATTGCCCGCCCAAAATCTAACTGACACCATTACCTATGCCTCAAAACAGGCACATCATTTGATCATGACCTATTCCCACACAATCGATTTATCAATTTGCCATGGCCTATTGTCACACCAGTTTGCCAGCTGTGGGTTAATTGGATCGAAGACCAAATGGGCGCGTTTTAGAAATCGCCTTGTTGGCCTAGGACATCAGGAGGCACAAATTTCACAAATTATGTGCCCAATTGGCGATCCTGCATTGGGAAAGCATCCACAAATGATTGCGATTGGTGTAGCAGATCGGCTAATCAAAATTAGCCTTGGTATCGATCAAGAAATATAACCGCAGGAGGCCACAGCTTGACCACTCCCCTATTGTCCCTGCGCGGACTGACAAAAGCCTATCCCGGCGTTGTCGCCAACGACGACGTTAGCCTTGAAATTGGGCGTGGTGAAATCCACGCTTTGTTAGGTGAAAACGGCGCAGGAAAGTCGACACTTGTCAAAATGATTTATGGTTTGGTCAAGCCTGATAGCGGCAAAATGCAATTAAATGAGGCTGTGTTTACACCAAAGGATCCCCGCACCGCGCGTGCGAGTGGCGTTGGCATGGTTTTTCAGCACTTCTCACTTTTTGACGCATTAACTGTCGCTGAGAATATTGCCTTGGGCATGGAAGATGCTCCAGCCATGAGCCAACTTGCCGCGCGTATTCGCGAAGTATCGGAAAATTACGGCCTGCCGCTTTCACCGGATCGTATCGTCGGTGATTTATCTGCCGGAGAACAACAACGCGTTGAAATTATCCGGTGTCTTTTGCAGGATCCCAAATTACTGATCATGGACGAACCGACATCGGTTCTGACACCCCAGGAAGTGGCGGTTTTGTTTGAGACATTGAACAAGCTACGCGCCGAAGGCACCGCAATTTTGTATATCTCCCACAAGTTAGAAGAAATTCGCACACTGTGTGACACAGCAACAATTTTGCGCTTAGGTAAGGTTGTTGGGACTTGCGTTCCCGCAGACACAACCGCACGCGAAATGGCCGAGATGATGGTTGGGACCACACTGAAGACACCCCAGCGAAGCGGCTCTAAAACTGGCGAAGTCATCCTTAATCTCAACCGACTTTCAATTCCACCAGCATCAGCATTTGGAATGCCTTTGCGGGAGATTTCGTTAAGCTTGCGTAAGGGAGAGATCCTTGGGATCGGTGGGGTCGCGGGTAACGGCCAAGATGAGTTGCTTGGCTCTTTGTCTGGCGAAACCCGTGCATCCGTCGGCATGATTGAATACAAAAGCCGCGATATGGCGGATATGGGGCCTAATGCACGTCGTAAAATTGGCCTCTTGAGCGCACCAGAAGAACGTCTGGGCCATGCCGCCGCACCTGACATGTCTCTGGTAGAAAATGCGATGCTGACAGGAGCAACGCGTGAAGGCCTTGAAAAAGGTGGTCTGTTGAATTGGTCTGCGGCACGTGATTTTGCCGACCGAATTATTGAGGCCTTTGACGTCCGCACACCGAGTGCTGCAAATGCTGCGCGTTCGTTGTCTGGCGGCAATTTGCAAAAATTCGTAATTGGTCGCGAAGTCCTGCAGCGCCCTGAAGTGTTTGTGGTTAACCAACCGACTTGGGGGGTCGATGCATCTGCAGCGGCTGCAATCCGGCAAGCTTTATTGGATTTGGCAAAAAGCGGCGCCGCAATAATTGTCATTTCCCAGGACCTTGATGAATTAATGGAAATTTCAGATCGGTTTGCTGCATTGAATGAGGGTCGGCTTAGTCAGCCCCGTCTAGCAATTGGCCTTACGGTTGAAGAGATTGGTTTGATGTTGGGTGGCGCACATGATTTGGAGACCGCACATGTTTGATTTTGTTGAAACCTGCGGGGCGAGTTTATTTGGTAAGATGAACGAGAGGGGCAGCACATGATCCGGTTTGAAAAAAGACCACAGCCAAGCCGCTTGTTTTCACTGGCAACACCACTCCTAGCAGTGATGGCCACAATGGTGTTCGGCGGTTTCTTGTTTGCCGTGTTGGGCAAAGACCCCGTGCAATCGATTGTCACAATCTTTTGGGAACCCTTGTTTGGCGAGTTCGCTTTTTACTATCGCCCACAATTGTTGATTAAAGGTGCCCCACTGGTGTTGATCGCGATTGGTCTAGCCCTTGGTTTTAAAGCTGGTGTCTGGAATATTGGGGCAGAAGGCCAATACATCATGGGTGCTATTTTTGGGGCCGGTGTTGGCTTGGCTTTTTATCCCACTGAAAGTCCTTGGATATTTCCACTGATGATCCTAGCAGGGGCCTTTGGCGGCTGGATGTGGGCGACTATCCCCGCCATCCTAAAAGTGAAATTTGGCACCAACGAGATTTTGGTGTCCTTGATGTTAGTGTATGTGGCCGAACAATTTTTGGCCTCAATGTCTCTTGGCATGTTGAAAAACCCTGAGGGGTTTGGCTTTCCAGGGAGCCGGAACTTGCAGCAATATGCCTCCGCTCATAACACCGACATCGTCGCTGGATCAGGTATGCACTGGGGTGTTGTCGCAGCATTGATCGCAGTGATTTTTGCATATGTCTTGCTGGCCCGTCACCGCCTTGGCTTTGCCATAAGAGTCACAGGTGAGGCTCCACGCGCTGCGCGATTTGGGGGTGTGAATCCCTCCCGCCTTATTCTATTTTGCCTAGGGATCTCTGGCATGCTTGCTGGTCTTGCTGGAATGTTCGAAGTTTCCGGACCTGCAGGACAAATCACAATCGATTTCAATGTCGGCTACGGCTTCACTGCGATCATCGTTGCCTTCTTAGGCCGCCTTCACCCCGTTGGTATCATGTTTGCCGGTCTTTTGATGGCCCTCACATATATCGGCGGCGATATTGCCCAAAGCCAGCTTCAACTGCCCGCTGCTGCGATTCAGGTATTTCAAGGCATGCTATTGTTCTTTCTTTTGGCTTTTGATTTGCTCACCAATTATCGTGTGCGAATTGGATCGAGCGAGGTACCCACATGACCCGTCATACATTCAAATCTGTTTTTATGGGCAGCGCGATGTGCCTAATGCTGCTCGCGATAGTCCACCGTCAATTAACTTCAGTTGATGCCGTCGGTTTCATCGCCCTTGGGGTTTTTGTTGGTGTATATGTGCTTGCAGCTCTTCTTGCGCTCACTCTTCCAGTGTGGGCAGCCACGCGTAGTCCGGCAGTTCACCGTTTTCAGAAACGCATTCATTGGCCCAAATTACACCACATCGGATTGATGATGATTGGCGCGATACCGAATGCATTTAGTGTACACATGCGGATACACGGAGGTCTCATCTAATGGATTTATCTGCAATCAACCCTATAATTCTGATTGCCGCCCTGATTAGCGCTGCGACTCCAATTCTTTTGGCCGCAACGGGTGAATTAATCGCCGAACGTGCTGGCGTTTTGAACCTTGGCGTTGAAGGCATGATGATCACTGGCGCGGTTTGCGGCTTCATCATATCGGTCAATACAGGATCACCAGCACTTGGCTTTGTAATGGCGGCTGTGGGAGGTGCCATGCTGTCATTGCTGTTCGCCTTTCTGACACAGATTGCACTGGCAAATCAGGTTGCCTCTGGCCTTGCGCTCACACTATTTGGCTTGGGAATTTCATCCCTCATGGGGCAAAACTATGTAGGTATCAAACCGCCGCGATTGGGAGATGTAAATTTTGGACCGTTATCAGACATCCCAGTTTTAGGGACTATTTTATTCAGCCATGACCCAATAGTTTATGTTGGCCTTTTGATCGTCGCCGCTGTTTGGGCAACACTAAAGTTTACGCGCGCCGGCCTGGTTTTGCGCGCAGTCGGTGAAAACCATGACGCAGCACACGCCCTTGGATACAAAGTGAAACGCATCCGCACGCTTGCTATCATGTTTGGTGGGGCCTGTGCCGGCATGGGCGGAGCCTATATTTCCCTCATCCGGGTACCACAATGGACCGAAGGGATGACCGCTGGAGTTGGGTGGATTGCACTCGCTCTCGTCGTATTCGCAAGCTGGAAACCATGGCGTGTCCTGCTAGGGGCGTATCTTTTTGGCGGCATCACCCAATTGCAGTTGAATTTGCAGGGCGCAGGTGTCGCTATACCTGTCGAATATTTGGCAATGTCCCCTTATATAGTCACAGTGGTTGTGTTGGTGATTCTATCTGCCGACAAATCGCGCGCTCCGGGATCACTCGGACGAATATTCCACGCCTCGCAATAGAGGCACACCACGAATGCCCCACGTTGGGGCCAATACCTATGGGGAAGTACACATGAAATTCACCAAACTAATGACCGGCGCTGCGCTGGCACTTGGCCTAGCGACGGCTGCTGTGGCCGAAGACAAAACCAAAGTTGGTTTCGTATTTGTTGGCCCAGTCGGCGACGGCGGCTGGACTTACGAGCACAACAAGGGCCGTTTGGCTGTTGAAGAAGCATTCGGCGATAAAGTTGAAACTGTTTTCGTTGAAAGCGTTGCCGAGGGCCCTGACTCTGAACGTGTTATGACAGAGATGGCACTGAACGGCGCTGATCTAATCTTCACTACATCCTTTGGCTACATGGACCCAACGATCAACGTCGCTGCCAAGTTCCCAAATGTTAAGTTCGAACACGCAACTGGCTATAAGCAAGCAGACAACGTGTCTGTTTACTCTGCACGCTTTTATGAAGGTCGCGCGATCCAAGGTCATATTGCTGGCAAAATGACCAAGTCAAACATCATCGGCTACATCGCGTCATTCCCAATCCCAGAAGTTATCCGTGGTATCAACTCTGCCTACATCCACGCGAAAAAAGTAAACCCAGACGTCGAGTTCAAAATCATCTGGGCCTACACTTGGTTTGACCCAGCAAAAGAAGCTGACGCAGCTAAAGTTCTTATCGAACAAGGCGCGGACGTTGTTTTGCAGCACACAGACTCAACTGCACCACAAGCAGCTGCACAAGAAGCAGGCAACGTGATCACGTTCGGTCAAGCCTCAGACATGGGCCAATACGGTCCACTTCCACGCGTATCATCCATCATTGATGATTGGGCACCTTACTACATTGCACGCACCCAAGCAGTCATGGACGGTACATGGACTTCCACAAGCACGTGGGATGGCATTGGCGCCGGCATGGTTGGCATCGGCGAAATTTCAGACGCAGTTCCTGCGGACGTGAAAGCCGAAGCATTGGCACTGCAAGCATCTTTGGCTGACGGTTCTTACCACGCATTTACTGGCCCGTTGAACAAAGCAGACGGTTCAGCATGGTTGGCTGAAGGCGAGACAGCAAATGACGGCGACTTGGCTGGCATGGGCTTTTACCTTGAAGGAATTACAGCTGAAATTCCTAAGTAATTTCGGTTCAGTTTAAGCAACTAAAGGCCCCGATATATTTCGGGGCCTTTTTCTTTGAGAACGCCAGGATGTATAATCAAGCGAAATGGTCAGCCCAAAGGCTTGCAAAGCAAACCTACACATCCGATATGAAACCCAAAGTAATAGGGCAATTTATTTCATGGCAAATGCATCTTCAGAACAATTGATCAAATGGCTGGAAGGTACATTCGCGACCCGCTTCATCCTTGGCGTTATTGTTTTCAATGCAGTCATCCTTGGGTTGGAGACCTCCCAGACCGTTATGGGGACGATGGGAGGATTGTTAAAAACACTGGATGTCATTTGCCTATCTATTTTCGTGCTAGAAATTATCCTCAAATTAATCGCGTACCGTCATCGCTTTTTTACGAATGGCTGGAACCTCTTTGATTTCGTGATTGTTGGAATCGCATTACTTCCAAGCGGCGGCGCACTGTCTGTTTTACGTGCGCTTAGAATTTTGCGAGTGCTGCGTGTTATCTCTATTTCGCCCTCACTGCGAACAGTTGTTGAGGGGTTGGTTTCGGCCCTACCTGGCATGGGCTCCGTCGTCGTCTTGATGAGCATTATCTTTTACGTGGGCGCGGTTATCGCCACTAAACTGTTTGCAGGCAGCCACCCAGAGTTCTTTTCATCCTTGGGCGCGTCGGCCTATTCGCTCTTCCAAATTATGACTTTGGAAAGTTGGTCAATGGGGATCGTTCGCCCTGTCATGGAAATCCATCCATACGCATGGGCATTTTTTATCCCCTTTATCCTCGTCACTACGTTTTCGGTTGTTAACTTGTTGGTCGGCCTTATCGTAAACTCGATGCAAGAAGCTTCAGAACGAGAAGCAGTGGATGAAACTGCTCTTCATCGCGAAGATTTGTTGGCACGGCTTTCACGTATTGAAGCACAACTCGAAAACCTAGGTGCCAAGAAATAACGACGGCGCCCGCTTAATTTGGCGAAATACAGATCGATAGATTGCACGCTCAAAATTCTCATGCCACGATTGATTCAATCCGGACAAAGTGAGGCCAACATGACAGATATAATTATTATCGGTGGCGGAATCGCAGGCATCTCCGCCGCAGCGCGTATGTCCAAACATGCCAGTGTTGTGGTGTTAGAGGCCGAAAGCGCATTGGCCTATCATGCCTCTGGTCGTTCAGCGGCCTTGTTTGAGGAAAACTACGGATGTGCTTCTGTGAAGGCCCTCAACAGTGCAAGCGCGAACTATCATCACACGGCCAATGATGGTTATTTGACGCCACGTGGCTTTCTCATCCTTGGACGCGATGGCGAAGATGAAATGTTCGACAGCGATTTAGCCGACCTAAAGACATCTGAAATTTCACCCACGCAAGCACGCCAATACGTTCCAATTCTCAACCAAACGATAACTCGTGCGGGGTATCACGAAAGTGCTTATGACTTAGATACCGATCGCATGATCCAAGATTTTGCGAAGACCGTTCGTAAAAATGCGGGTCAAATCCACACAAGTGCCAAAGTTAATGAGATCACATTTCAGAATAATCGCTGGAGTGTTAGGTGTGGTTCGGAAATTCACACAGCAGAGCTGTTGGTTAACGCCGCCGGTGCCTGGGCAGATGAAATTGCCAACCTATCAGACATCTCACCAATTGGGATCACACCGTTGCGCCGTTCGATGGCCCAAACGCCTGCGCCGACCGGCCATGATATATCAAACTGGCCAATATTTTTTGGTGTTGGTGAGGCGTGGTATGCCAAACCCGAAGCAGGGAAACTGCTAATTTCACCCGCAGATGAGACTCTAGTCGAACCTCACGATGCTTATGCAGATGACATGACCGTGGCCGAAGGGATCGACCGCTTCCAACAGCACGTCACACATGAGGTAACCCGTCTTGAAACAACATGGGCGGGGCTACGCAGTTTCGCACCCGATCGAACCTTAGTTTTGGGGCGCGACCCAACCAACCCCAATTTCATTTGGTGTGCAGGACAAGGCGGCTATGGTTTTCAAACAGCCCCTGCAGCATCGCAACTGGTCGCTGACATCGCCTGTGGACACCGATCAGAGTTACCCATTGATATTGTCGCCGCATTGTCACCAGAAAGATTCACAAATTGACCTTTAGATCACCACCACCAAACGCCAGTATTGCAACCAAAACCGAAGGTGGCAAAAAGCTATTTGCGCCCTCTGCTGAACGCAATGCATCAGCAATTTGCAACGCTTTGAAAGCTATCAACTTAAAACAAGGTAGCGCATTGGAGTTAGCAAGTGGGACAGGTCAGCATATTGTGACCCTCGCAAAGGCCATGCCAAATATTAGGTGGCAACCAACCGAAGTCGATCCAGATCGTATCGCCAGCATTCAGGCCTACATCGATGAAAGCAATTGTAGTAACATAAGCAACCCACTTTTTCTGAACGCCACACAAAGCGGATGGAGCACTAAACTCTATCCGATGGATTTAATTTCATTATCTAACTTGCTCCATTTGATCAGTAATAGCGAAGCGGAAACCCTGATTGCGGAGGCCGCAACTGCGTTATCACAGGGTGGTCGTCTGTTTTTTTACGGCCCATTCAAACGCAGCGGTGAACTGATCAGCCAAGGCGACATCGAATTTGACAAGGGCATCCGTGCATCGGCTCCGGACACGGGTTACAAAGACGATCAGTGGGTAATTTCACAGTCAACCCAGAACGGTTTAGTACTGGCCAAAACAATTGAGATGCCGGCAAACAACTTGGCTTTGGTGTTTCAAAAGGAGCAATAGGACAGGCTTTCACCTGCCCCAATAAGTGCCCTTAACCGTCAACCCGAATTGTAGTGTTTTTCGGATCATACGGACTGTCTACAGTAATCTCAGCATCCCACATTTGATCGAACATCCGCACCTTAAGTTTAGTCCCTACTACGGCCAAAGCCTCAGGCACATATCCCATACCAATCGACTTGTTGAACGCAACTGAATAGCCGCCTGATGTCAAACGCCCCACGCGATCTCCATTGTGGTACAGCGCCTCACGACCCCAAGGATCCGCGTCATCAGGGCCATCAATCAATAGCGTCACACATTTGCTTTTCACCCCATGTGCAAGCATTGCATCTTTACCGTGGAACTCTTTTGAAAGATCAATAAACCTTGGTAAATCAGCCTCAACCGGTGTCGCATCACGGCCCAACTCTGTACCGAATGCACGATAAGATTTCTCTTGGCGCAGCCAATTTTGCGCACGTGCACCAACCAGTTTCAAGCCATGTGGCTCACCCGCAGCCACGATTTGATCCCACAAATAATTCTGCATCTCGATAGGATGGTGAAGTTCCCAACCCAGTTCACCAGTGTATGCAACGCGAATTGCACGGACAGGGCACATTCCCAATTCGATATTGCGCATAGTTAGCCATGGAAACCGCTTGTTCGAAAGAACCGTGGATGGATCACCGTCTTTGACCAATGTGCTCAGAACATCACGTGATTTTGGACCTGCGATTGCAAAGACGCCCCACTGAGTTGTTACATCATGACACTCAATATAACCGAATTCAGGTGCTTTATCCTCAATCGCTTTACGTAAATAATCGCTGTCGTAAGCCGTCCAAGCGCCCGCTGAGACAAGGTAATATTCGTCCTGTGCAATCCGAACGATGGTGTATTCAGTGCGTGTAGTCCCCGCGACCGTAAGCGCATATGTAAGATTGATGCGACCAACAGATGGCAGCTTATTACAGGTAAACCAGTTTAAGAACTCAGTCGCACCCGGTCCTTTGACAACGTGCTTGGTAAAAGCTGTGGCATCAATTAGGCCGACGCCTTCGCGAATTGCCTTAGCCTCTTCCACTGCATGTTCCCACCATGCACCACGACGAAATGAGCGACTATCGTAGTCAAAATTCTCAGGCGCATCCAATGGGCCGTAATAGTTTGGGCGTTCCCAGCCATTTACAAACCCAAACTGCGCGCCAGCTTTAGCTTGGCGATCATAAGCAGGCGCAGTGCGCAGCGGGCGGCACACAGGACGCTCTTCATCCGGGTGGTGAACCACATAGACGTGATCGTAACATTCTTCATTTTTACGCGCTGCAAACTCTGTCGTCATCCAATCGCCGTAGCGCTTTGGATCGAGTGAGGCCATGTCGATCTCAGCCTCACCCTCAACCATCATTTGCGCAAGGAAGTAACCTGTGCCGCCTGCCGCTGTGATCCCAAATGAGAAGCCTTCGGCCAACCACATATTCCGCAAACCAGGTGCTGGCCCAACCAATGGGTTCCCATCTGGGGTATAACAAATAGGGCCGTTGAAATCGTCTTTTAGGCCGGCCTCTTCACAGGATGGGATACGATGGATCATCGCCATATACTGTTCTTCGATCCGCTCAAGATTAAGCTGGAAAAGATCCGCACGGAAGCTATCGGGCACACCGTATTCGAAACGGGCTGGTGCATTCTTTTCATAAACACCTAAGATCCAGCCACCACGCTCTTCACGAACGTATGACTGCGCATCAGCATCGCGGATCACGGGATGTTCCGGATTACCAGCTGCCCGGTGCTCTACCAACGCAGGGTCTTGCTCCATAACGATAAATTGGTGCTCGACTGGGATCGCTGGCATCTTGATGCCCAGCATCTTGGCCGTGCGCTGCGCATGGTTTCCAGACGCCGTCACAACATGCTCAGCAGTGATAACTACCTGCTCATCGGAAGGGATCAGATTGCCGCCCTTCTCGATCATCTTGGTACAGGTCACTTCCCAAGCGGAACCGTTCCACTCAAATGCATCAGCCTGCCATTTTCGTTCG